>Ga0114959_10000185_pt1 | contig 60180 bp, 67 predicted proteins | sample C_130625_EF_Meta_FD_87317 | JGI IMG/M metagenome (GOLD analysis project Ga0114959, IMG submission 87317) | Freshwater microbial communities from Lake Croche, Canada to study carbon cycling - C_130625_EF_MetaG | ecosystem: Environmental > Aquatic > Freshwater > Lake | place: Lake Croche, Canada...
AACTTGAAGAACTTGAAGAGCTTGGAAGGATTAACGAACTTGAAGAACTTGAAGAGCTTGGAAGGATTAACGAACTTGAAGAACTTGAAGAGCTTGGAAGGATTAACGAACTTGAAGAACTTGGAAGGATTAACGAACTTGAAGAACTTGAAGAGCTTGGAAGGATTAACGAACTTGAAGAACTTGGTAGTATTAATGGGCTTGAAGAACTTGGTAGTATTAATGGGCTTGAAGAGCTTGAGTAAATTGTTGTACCTGATGTTCCTGAACCACCTGAAAATGTTAAAGGTGTAACAGGTGAAATAGGTTCATTTGATAATGCAGGTGAATCTAGAAGTGTAGGTGGGTTTGAAGATACAAGTGACGGGGTTATTAAATTAGGTTGAGAGCTCGAAGAGCTTGAAGACCCTGGAAGATTACTTGAAGAACTTGAATAGACATTTGGTATTAAAGAGCTTGAAGACCCTAGAAGATTACTTGAAGAACTTGAATAGACATTTGGTATTAAAGAGCTTGAAGACCCTGGAAGATTACTTGAAGAACTTGAATAGACATTTGGTATTAAAGAGCTTGAAGACCCTGGAAGATTACTTGAAGAACTTGAAGAGCCTAGAAGTATTGTTGAACTTGAAGATCCTGGAAGTTTACTTGAAGAACTTGATGAACCTAGTATACCGGGTGAGCCGGATGAGCTAGATGTTTTAGATGAACTAGATGAGCTAGAAGTTTTAGATGAACTAGATGAGCTAGAAGTTTTAGATGAACTAGATGAACCAAACAATCCAGTTGATATTTTTGAAAAATTAATTGAATTATTGCTAATACTTAAACTACCAGCATTATTATTTGTTAATGTAATTCCATTGTTTAAATTTGAAAGTGAAATATCTCCATATGCATCGGTGTTCGTAGTTAAATTAACACCATCTGGTAAAGAAGGTATGTTATATTCTGCTGCATTAGAAACATCAAAACTGAGTTCATAAGTGTGTGTAGTTGAATTAAATGGACTAATGTTATTATAATAGATTATTGTAATTATAATAATACAAATACATAAAATATAAATTTTTTTGTTTGACAAAAACTTAAAAATAGGATTTGTCATTTATTGAACTAAACATTTTAATTTAAATTAAAATATTTTGGTTTATAAATGTTTAAAATAAATATTAACAATCTGAGTAAAAATAACAAAATAATTTTAATATCTTCTCTGATAACACTTATAGTTGGATATTTTCTTTTAAGAAAACCAACACCTTCAGTAAAACCAAGTGTAGTAGTTTCTTCAACTGATAACTCTGGTACAACTGATAAAAAACCTTTCGTTCCAAACAACGTTTCAAATAAAGTTCCAAACAAAATATCAAATGATGTTCCAAATAAAGTTCCAAATGATATTTTAAGTAATGTTTTAAATAACATTTTGAGTGCTTCTTCAAGCAAAATAAATTATTTAAATAACCCGGATTACACAAAGATATCACTTAAAAATGGTTTAGCTATCGTAAATGTAAATTATGACATACCTTTTGATATGAGTATAGAAACTACTACAGATACCGGAGAAGTAAAAACAAATGTTATTTCTATTAAGCCTGGATTTAAATCAACTATTAATAGCGATGGAACGATAAATACAGTTTCAACAATTTAACTTTAAAATTAAAATAAATACATTAATTACAAATGGTCCGCAAAAATTCATTTGGTTCGTTTTCCATGAATTCCAAATTATTTTGGGTAATATTTGTAGTTTTTGTGATTGCGGCTGTTTACCTTTACAAGAAATCACAAAGCCCTTTTGGCTCAGCACCTGGTAGCCCTCTTTATTCAACTCAACCAAATGCTTTTGCGTTAAGCTTTGATAAAACAGTAAATGGTAAAGAATTTATTATAGAAAAAAGTTCTAATTATACATTAACAATTGATAAAGAGGGTAATAGAACAATTCCTTCGATATCTTTATCCAATAACTCAACCCCTGTTTATACTGTTATAGTTGACAAAAATACTTTGAATTATTTTAACCCAAATAATGTTTTTGAGTCTTCTCCTTTAACCCCACTTAGTGTAAATACAATATACGTGCAATATAAAAACAATGTAAGCTTATATGTACGTATTGCAACTGTTGGTTCTATCGAGAACTTTAAAAATTCTACCGTATCTATTAGACCAGGAGTGAGTGCTTTTATAGGTTCAGATGGAAAAGTAACAGAACAAACAGATGCTAAATCTCCCAGTCCACAAACGCCACAAATAAGTGATTCCACAAAGCAATCAGAATTTTTTCCACTTTTTTTCAAGAACACTATAGCGGTTTACAGCTTACAAGCTAATAATAACTATAGATTAACAACTGACCCAGAGGGTAAGAATGAAGTTCCTTTAGCTACTGGAAATTTTACGAATGGAGCGTATGCTATTTTTCAAATGGATAAACAAATATATTCAGGTAAAGTTCAGCAAAATCCTACAAACCCAATAGATTTTAACAACAAGATTGCGGCTACCGTACCTTGTTTATACATACAGTATATTAAACCATTTGATTTAACAATTGGTGTTTATCCTAAAATAGTGACAGGAGGTGTTACTCTTATAGATTATAGTAATAATAGCGGACAAGGTAAAAAAGTTACAATTCTTTCTAAAAATTTTATAAAAAATAATGCAGCAACGCTTGATTCTAGTACACTAAAAGTAGATACTTATACAAATATTAAGAAAACTCTAGTATAATAAGTTAATTAACTTTAAAATATAATATCTTTAAATTTTAAAAATGTTAAATTTATTAGATTTTAAACAAACGGACCTCGGCATACTAAAAAAATTATCTAAAAAAGTTGTAAAAAATTATTCAAAAATGAAAAAAATCGAACTTTTTGAAAATTTTAATAAATTTTTAGCTGTTAAAATGATACAGCGTTGTTACCGTCTCCATTTTTATAAAAATGCTACCGACCACATAACACTCGAACCTGTAAAATTTCCGTGTTTTATTTACCGAACGAAGTCCGGAAAACACTTTTTTTACGAATATTCTTCAATCATAAAAAACATAATGAAAACGGGTGATTGTAGGGACCCAATGACTCGTGAAGTTTATTCCGATGAAGACCTTATACGGCTTGATACAGGTGCAAAACTTTATTTTCCCGAAATAAAGTACCGCAGTACCTACAAAATAAAAAAGAATCTGAGTTATGCTCGTAGAATACGTAATCGTGAAAATGAGATACTTTCTTTTCAGCTACGTATGGACGAACTCAAGGAAATAATAAATTACATCGTTAGTTCGGAAATGTATCTTTGGAATTTGGGAAATGAGCCTCTATTGATAGAAAATATTGAATACGCATCGATAAATAGTTTTATACAAACAACGGTCCATGAATTAAAAATGGTTCTTACAAATTTACGTGTGTATGATTTGCATGCTGCTGACATATTTAAACGTGACCTTTTAAATGGTTTAACCGTTCAGTTTTTAATCGAACTTATTTCTGAAATTTAAAATTTTACAAATTTTATTTTACTTAAAGAAATAAAAACTTAAAGAAATAAAAACGAAATGGAGACTTTGCTTTGCGAATCGTGTAAATCACCAACGTTTTTGTGTAAATGCAATAATACTTGGAAATTGTTTAATGAAACAATAACAACAAATTGTGGTGGTGGGACTGTACGTATAGATGATTCAGGTGTGTCATTTACGCCTTTACGTATATCTACAATGACAATTTGTTTTAACTTTAACCAATTTATTAATTTGCAAATATTGAAGGATAATTCTCCTGATTTTTTATCTGTAAATTATAAACCTGGTTCTAAAAAGTCTAAAGAAAAAAAGAAAAAGGGGTCAGATGAAATGTTTAATAGTCTTGGTATAAAAATTTGTTTTGTTGACCGTTCTGTTGAACCGATGATATTTTCCAATGTGAATATATTTATATTTTTTAATGGAAAAGTAACTGTTTCTGGAGTTAAAACAATTAATACAATTAATATTATGATTCAGGAACTTATTGAAATAATAACATCGGTTGAAGGAGTTGTAGAAAATCCCGAAAATCTTATTGGTGAAAATGTAAAAATCCAAATGATTTGTAGTGATTTTAAAATAAAACCTTTGAAAGAAGATCCGGATGGGTGGTGCATTAAACAGGAGCTTCTTCAAAATGTTCTTGTTAATAAATTTAATATGAGTGCTACATTTAGCAGTTTGAGTCGATATCCGGGTATAAATTTGAAATTTCCATCGGTCATAGAAAAAGATAAACAAATTAGTTTACTTATATTTAGGTCCGGAAGTATTATCATTACAGGTGCAAAACACGCACAGGACCTCTCTGAAGGATATAAATTTATCACCGATACCATAATAAAAACCGGTATGGCTTTATTTTATCATGACATAAATGAAGAAATAAAGCAAAAAAAGAAGAAAAAATAAAGAATTTTTTACCTTTAAACAAGGGTTTTTACCTTTAAATTAACATTTATTCAAAAATTAATTTATTGGTAACAGTTAAATGATTTATTTGATTTTATTTGTAACAATTTTAGGAGTACTTTTATTTAAACTGTTTGATATTCTAAATAAACAGTTTAGAGTAACTCCAGTTTCAACTTCAAGTTTGAGTTCTTCAAATGACCCGGGATACATTAATCCTATTTTACCACGAAAAACAGACGTTACTGAAATATACAAAGATATCAGTATAGAACCATATGGGTGTTTTTCTTCAGTCGATGAAAAGTTTTTTTTAAAAGAAATAAACAAGTATTCAAATAAAAATGTTTTTGATTCTGGTATAATTATATCCGAAAGCCGGCGTTCCGATGACATGAAAGAACTTATACAACAAGTCATAAATAACGGTTTCGACCAATATGGATACAGCATGCTTCACAAATACAATAATGACCCCGATGGATATTCTAAAAATATGAATATCAAAGAAATAGGAGTACTTGGTAAACTTGCTGGATACAATTATATCAGTGTTTTTAAAATAGACGAACATACACGTGGAAAGATTTATTTAACATACTCACCACCCATGGATGATGAAAATAAAAAGCACGTTGCTGTTTCTGATGTACCTGGTTTTACACTCACACCCAAATTAAATAATTATACAAACGAAGAAGAAAAAGCACCTGGAAAAGAAATGGCTTGTGGATATCCATGCCTTCCATATGACAAACCAATGACGTTTGATGATAATGGTGTTACAAGACAGTATATGTGTGGCTCAGTTGCATATCCTGATATAAAATCTCCCACACGTTTTGCAGTTTATCGTATTGTTGAAAAAATCTAAACAATCATTTTCGAATCAAAACTGTATTGCCTGAAAAGATGCGCCCATATGCGCTCTGCAAAATGACCGTTTTCAATGTTATCTCCAACACTCAGACTTTCAACCAAATTAGTGTAGACTTCCTTTTTGATATGAAGAATATTTTCTTTTGATACAATAAACATACCTCGGATCGCGAGATAGTGCATTGGGCGCTCATCGATAAGTGCCTTTTTCCATTCTTGGAAATTTTTGTATTGTGATTTAATAAATTGATTGTCGTTTCTGTTGCAAATACCTTCTGCCTGGTAATTGTCGATATTGTAATTATAATCAGTCGATACTTTGCGAAAACGTGGTGAATAGAACCCAGAATATTTTGTTTTTATATTATTCATTTTAATAGTTTTCATTATAGTACTTAAATAAGCACCTTTCCGGTGACACATTAGAATACTTCCGGGTAAATTGATAAGTGTTTCTGGGAGATTGTCCCAATGTTTTGTAATGTAATAAGCCAGTGTATGGTCGATACGCCCAACATTTGGAAGTACATCAAATTGAATTTTTTTTAACATTTCTTCATTTGGAAAGAAATATTTAAAATAATTGTTATTGGGTCCTTTATTGTAAATGTAAATATAATCAACTTTGTCGATAATGTATTCTATCCAGTCGATATATTCATTGTACCGAGTAATTATGGCAACAACGTTTTTCGTTAAAGATTCCATTTTATTAAGTTTATTAAAATTAAAGTACCAATCTTTAAATGAAATTTAATTTTTTCTCAAAAGAACAACCAACATTATTAATTTACGGTCATCGGGGATGGATTGGTTCCATGTATCTCAATTATCTTTCTTTACACCATCCAAAACTCAAAATTATCAAAGGAATTGCCAGAATTGACATTCGCCACGAAGTTATCTATGAAATTAACGAATACCGCCCAACCCATATATTTTCTCTAACTGGTCGTACACATGGAACAATTGAAGATAAACTTATTAATACCATCGATTACCTTGAATATCCAGGAAAATTAGTTGAAAACGTCCAAGACAATCTTTATGGACCTCTCAATTTGGCAATTATATGTAAAGAAAAGGATATTCATTATACATATCTTGGAACAGGGTGTATATTTAATTCAACTGGTCTTAACAGCGAAGCTCCACAGAAATTTACAGAAGAATCTTATCCAAATTATTTTGGTTCTGGATACAGCGTTGTGAAAGGATTTACGGATCGCATTATGGGAGATTTCCCAGTTCTCAATCTTCGTATTCGAATGCCGATTAGCAGTACGCCCAACGACCGCAATTTTATAAATAAAATCACGAAATACCAATTTATTTGCAGTATTCCTAACAGTATGACCGTTCTTGATGATTTTTTTCCAATTTTTACTGACCTGCTTTTAAAGAAAAAGACGGGGACCTACAATTGTACCAATCCAGGAATTATTTCACACAATCAAATTCTTGAAATGTATAAACAAATTATAGACCCTAGCTTTACATGGAAAAACATGACTCTTGAAGAACAATCAAAGATTCTTAAGAGCGACCGTAGTAATAATTATCTTGATACTTCAAAAATTAAGAAAGAATATCCTAATTTAAAAGGTATACATGACTCCATGATTATTGTTTTGAATAAAATGAAATTAATTTAATTTCTTACATTTGGATAATTCGACATAAACCACTTAACGGTTTCTTCAATTCCATCTTTTAAACTGGTGAATTCAAAATTAATAAGTCGTTTTAATTTTGAATTGTCTGTTGTTTTACGGTACTGTCCGTCTGAAAAATTTGTATTAAAAACCATTTCATTTCCAAAATGGGAATTTATCATTTGAGCCATTTCGCTGATTGTGTATTCTTCACTTGGTGAAAGTATAAGCAAATCAATATTATTTTTATCTATAAGAAGAAGTAAAATTCTTGCAAGATCCATGTTGTAAATAAAATGCCGAGATGGTTTTCCAGAACCTTTTACTTCAAAAGGTAAATTAGATTCTTTTGCAAGGTAGCATTTATGGATAAGAGAAGGAATAACGTGTCCGTTTTCAAGACTAAAATTATCATGTGGTCCATAAATATTTGTTGGAATGATACAAAAATAATTTCTTTTAAATTGTTCCCTGTATAGTCTACAATGAACTTCCATCATTCGTTTTGCATACGCATACCCTTCATTTGATTCATGAGGTGGCCCATCGTGTAACATATTTTCATTAATAGGGGGAATTAGATCATCTGGAAAAACACATGTACTTAGACATGCTATAAGTGTATTTACATTTGTTTGATGTGCCGCTTTAACAACATTTGTATTTATTAATAAGTTATCTTCAAGCATTTGTACTTTTTCGTTCATATTTTTAAAGAGTCCACCAACATGTGCGGCCAAATGAATTACCACATCTGGTTTTAAATAGTTAAAAACAGTAAGTGTTTGTTCGTAATTCAAAAGATTGCACCAACTTGATTCCATAAATATATAATATGCTTCGTATTCTGATTTTATTTGTTTTATTGCATTTCCAACAAGACCATTTCCACCGGTTACGAGTATTGTTTTCATTTAATTCGTAAAAGAAACTTATTTATTTTATTTAGATATTTTACGAAATGAAGATAGCGTTAATAACTGGAATAACAGGCCAAGACGGTTCTTACCTTGCCGAGCTTTTATTGGAAAAAGAGTATACTGTTTATGGAATTGTACGGAGAAGTTCAAGTATTAATACTCACCGTATAGACCATATATACAATTTTTTAAATTTACGGTATGGAGACCTTTCAGATAGTTCAAGTATAATAAAAATCCTTAATGAAATTAAATCAAAAAATCCAAGTGTTATAGAAATTTATAATCTTGGAGCAATGAGCCATGTCAAAGTATCATTTGATGTTCCTGAATACACGGGTGACGTTGATGGATTAGGTGTTCTTAGAATTCTTGATTCTGTTATTTCACTTGGATTAAAGGACCTAGTTAGGTTTTACCAAGCTTCAAGTTCCGAACTTTATGGAAAAGTTCAGGAAATTCCCCAAACAGAAAAAACCCCATTTTATCCACGGTCTCCCTATGGAGTTGCCAAGCTTTACGCTTTTTGGATAACTAAAAATTACCGTGAAAGTTACAATATATTCGCATGCAATGGAATACTTTTCAATCACGAATCACCTCGCCGTGGTGAAACCTTTGTCACTAAAAAAATAACAAAGGCTGTGAATAATATAATTAAAGGAAATCAAGAGTTCCTCGTTCTTGGGAATCTTGACGCCCAACGTGATTGGGGTCACGCAAAAGATTATGTTCGTGGGATGTGGTTAATGCTTCAACATGATTTTCCTGAGGACTTTGTTCTTTCAACAAATGAAGTTCACAGTGTTCGTGAATTTGTTGAAAAGGCGTTTAAATTAAAAGGAATTGTAATTCGTTGGGAAGGCTGTGGTATTAATGAAGTTGGTATTGATTCAATAAGTGGAAGGATACTTGTAAAAGTAAGCGAACGTTATTTTCGACCAGCCGAGGTGGATTTTCTTCTTGGTGATTCATCCAAGGCGAACTATGAACTTGGATGGAAACCAGAAATATTGTTTGATGAACTTGTTGAAGAAATGGTTTTAGAAGAACACTAAAACCCGAACCAAACATAGTTTGGTTCTTTTTTGGTTTTAAGCGAAGCTTGAAACGTTTTGGTTTTAAGTGAATCTTAAAACGTTTTGGTAATTTAAACGTTTTGGTAATTTAAACGTTTTGGTAATTTAAACGTTTAACTATTAAATGTTACATTACAGTCTGGTAAATTTCCTACTGTTTCATCATCGTTAAGTGTACCCAATTCTAATCTATTTTGGTCGAAATACGTTTTTGGGGTAATACAAACAGGATAATTATATTTTTTTATAAAATAAACTATATTATTATCAAAATTATCATTCATTGGATACATATCATTTATAAATTGTTTTAAATATTTTACTTTATAACAAATTGCGTGAGTACAAAAAAGTGTTTTGTCTGGAATATCCATAAGTGGTTTAATTGTAAAATTCTGTTTACAGTTCATCCAACAATATCCCATGTAAAAAAATATAAAATTAGTACTCTTAAATTCAATTATACTCTTTTTTAATGAAGGAGTATCTATGTTAACAACTATATCATCTTCGAATACTATAATTGTATTGTAATTTTTATTAATTGCATCTATAAAACACATAGTAAATGAAACCTGCAATCCTAATCGTGTTGGATGTGTATATAACTTAGATTTTGGATCATTTGTAGAGCTGAGTTTATTAAAATCAGAAGTTGATAATTCTTTTGGTGTTATTGCATTAAAAAATATATAATTTATCCCCATAGATTCAAATTTTTGTTTCATATATTCTTTACGCTGTGGCATAACAATACAATAAACCGCATCTACAACACCTAGGTCTGTATAGTTTTCTATTTTTTGAAATTTATATTCAAACTTTGTATAAAGTTTTTCTACATAATTGTAATAATTTATATCACTAGAAAACCTATCAGTTGATGAACTGTATTTATATAATATAAATAATATTATAATTAAAAATAATACAATTGGAATAATTGTTTTCTTTTTCATTGTTTCTTTTAACTTTTATTTTATTTTTATTTCTTTTATCAATTTTCCGAAACCACCCCCTGTTGAGATAAAATGTTTCACATAATAGGACATAAGGATATCTTGGTCTGGAGATTGGGCTAACCGGTAACTTGTTTCTAAACCGTTCTTTTCCAAGAATTGTTTACGCTCTTCTAAATAACCAGACGATTCAGATAAACAAGTATTTATATGAGCTCCCGAAACAATTACTACTTTTTTAATACCATTTGATTTTATATAATCCAAAATATTATCCCACCAAACCGTATCTCCTACTTTTGAATAATAAAGAGGGCCGTTTACTTTATCTAACCATTCTGTACTATGACACATCACTTCTCCAATTCGAATATGTAAAAAAAGCGTATCTGGGTATGTATTTTTATCGGATACTTTGGATTCTATTATTTGTTTTAACAATTTGTAATTTTTATCCGATGTATTTTTGTTGATATATTCATTTGCTATGGTACCTGGATATTTTGTTTTGTGATAAAGTATATTTTCCTCATAATTCATATCATAATATTTACTATTTATAGGTTGGTAAAATATATCTCCCAAACGATAATCAGCCCATTCGTCACCATTATATAATTTTAATACTTTATCAAAGACTTTAGTAGGTTTGAATTTATCTTTTTTTATAAAATAAAATAGTAAAGCAGCTACAACTAAAATAAAAAATTTATTCATTTAAATAAAAGAGATATTTTTATTTAGTAAATATAATCTTCTACAACCCGAATATCATTATTACTAAATTCTTTTAAATAAAAAAACTGCGTAGCTTCATCAATCATATCTGTATGGTTAATTGTACTAACTGATGTAGATATTTTTATTGATTTAAATTGTTTATAATACATGTTACAACCATGTGATACTAATTTTTCATATACACGGTCAACGTGATTGTTTATTGGATAAAACAAAGGATAATATTTTTTCATATTTTCAACATTTATAAGATATGCTTTTGTACCATTTACCCATTTCATATCAATTAGATTATCACCACATTGGTCTGTTTCTTTACCTACATATCTAAATGCATGTAAAAAACATACATCAAAATTAGAAGGTAAATTAAGATTTTTTAATTCGTCATTAAAAGCACTTGTCAATGTAATATTGTCTTCCAAAATAAGTGCATATTTTAAATTTTGAGAGAAACACCGTTTATAAAATTCTAAATGTCCGAGATAACATCCGAGTGCACCTGAATTAAAATATGTTTGATTTGGGCGTTTTTCTATTTTTTTATCATAAAGGTACATTTTATTAAATTTTTCTGGCTCAACTAACTCTTTATATTTTTCAGAATTTTCTGGTATTTTTGTATTAACACCTAAAATAACTTCCAGTGGAATATCACATGTGTATGATTTTTTAAAATTTAAATAACGTTCTGTATCAGTACCAAGTGTTAAAATAAACACTTTATCTATATTGATTCGATTACATGTTCCACCAAATGAACTTGGTCTAAAACGAATTACTAATAAAATAATTATAACCATTACTAGAATCGCTATAATTGTTTTCTTTTTCATTGTTTCTTTTAACTTTTATTTTATTTTTATTTCTTTTATCAATTTTCCGAAACCACCTCCGGTTGAAATAAAATGTTTTACATAATAGCACATAATGACATCTTGGTCTGGAGATTGGGCTAACCTGTAACTTGTTTCTAAACCGTTCTTTTCCAAAAATTGTTTACGGTCTTCTAAATAACCAGACGATTCCGGTAAACATCTATCTACATGAGCTCCCGAAACAATTACTACTTTTTTAATACCATTTGATTTTATATAATCCAAAATATTATCCCACCAAACTGTATCTCCTACTTTTGAATAATAAAGAGGTCCATTTACTTTATCCATCCATTCATCTTTAGTGCAAATCACATCTCCAATTCGAATATGTAAAAAAAGCGTATCTGGGTATGTATTTTTATCGGATACTTTGGATTCTATTATTTGTTTTAACAATTCATAATTTTTATCCGATGTATTTTTGTTGATGTATTCATTTGCTATGGTACCTGGATATTTTGTTTTGTGGTAAAGTACATTAAATGGATGATTAGAATTATAAAAATCTCCATTTAAATTACTATAAAAAACATCACCCAAACGATAATCAACCCATTCATCGCCGTTATATAGTTTTAAAGTATTATTAAATTTATCTTTTTTTATAAAATAAAATAGTAAAACTGCAACAACTAAAAGAAGTATTTTCATTTAAATAACGCCTTTATTTAAAATTTACACGTTTTAAATAATTCAGGATCAGGGCCACTTTCATTTAAACTTCCAAGTGATTCTCTATTTTGAATAAAATAAGCATTTTTTGGAACACAGACATTTATTTTATTTTTAATGTAGTATTCTCGAAATAATTCATCAGATGCAGTTGTCATTGGAAAACAATAATTTATTAGTCCAGGTAATATCTTTGTTTTTATTGCCATTGAATGGCCGCATATTATATCTGGATTAGAAAGTTTTACTATATTTTTATATTTTGTTACATTTTGTCCGCAATTTAAAAAACAATATCCCATATAAAATGCATCCATGTTACTATTTTTAAATTCCAATAAAGATTCATTTAAAAGTTTTTTATCAACTAAAATGGAAATATCGTCTTCAAATATCACAATTGTGGAATATCCTTTTTTGACAGCATCAATAAAACAAAGTATAAATGAAAGTAAAACTGGCAACCGTGTATATCTTTTATAAATACGAGAACCTTCTTTATTTGTGTAACTTATATTGTCATACTCTTCTGGTTTAAGGTCTTGTGGTGTAATTGCATTAAAATATGTAAACGTAATACCAAGATTATTCATTTGCGAAGTTATATAGTCTTTTCTTTGTGGCATTGTTATCGCATAGACCATGTCGACACCCGATAATTTTTCATTTCCGGGATATTTATCAAATTTATATTTAAAACGATTATAAAGCAAATCAGAAAATTCTGTATTTTCATAACCAGACTTTAATGTACGATAAAGTATCACCAATACTACAATCAGAACCAAAATTAAAAATTTAAACTTCATTTAACTTTACCAATTTTTTTATTCCTTCCATAAATGGAATTTTAATTTTCCATCCTAACGCTTTTAACTTTTCATTTGAAATAAAGTATCTTGCATCATTAAATGGACGGTCTTCGATAAACCGAACGTAACTTTGGTAATTATCAGTACCTTTCATAAGTTTAACAAGAATTTCAGCAATTTCCATAACGGTGTATTCGGCTTCACTATCCGCACCAATGTTGTATATTTCTCCTATCTTTCCTTCTAAAAGTATTTTTTCAAATGCCGAACATGTATCCAAAACATGGAGAAAGGAACGTTTGGCAGACCCATTTCCTTGAATTGTCACTTGTTCGTTTGCATTAAGTTGTTTGATAAATCTAGGTATTAGCTTTTCAGGATACTGATTTGGTCCATACACATTATTTCCTCTTGTAATAATAATTGGAAGATTATAACTTTTAATATAACTCATTGCAATCATCTCGGCTGCTGCTTTTGTAGCTGCGTATGGATTTGTTGGAATGAGAATACTTTTTTCATCAACAAGTTCACCTGTTTCTCCATACACTTCGTCGGTACTCACATGGATAAACTTCTGGATTTTTCCCCATTGTCTACAACATTCCAGAAGTGTATGTGTTCCAACTACATTGTCATAGGTGTATTGTAAACTCTCTTCAAAAGAATTCTGTACGTGTGACTGAGCTGCAAAATGGACGACATGTGTTATATTGTGTTCTTTGAGAACATGGTTTACAAGGTCGCTCGAAAAAAGATTTCCTTTTACAAAATAGTATCGTTTATCTTTTTTTACGTCTTCGGAGATATTTTCATGACTCGCGCAATAATAAAGTGCATCGAAATTAATAAGTTTTTTAATAATTTCGGTTTGAGAAAAATAATTAATAAAATTAGAACCAATAAATCCACAACCACCTGTAACAAGAAGATTCATGGAGTTTAATTTTATTATTTACTTTTTTTTTATAATTTAAACGTTAAACTAAAAGATGAAACACTTTCACTTTGAAATGGTATTCTTTGTTTTTTTTTGGAAGTTCGATTTTTGCAAATTTAATTTTTGGTAATTTACACAATTCATTTACATGAATACATTTTTCAAGGTATTGGCAATAACTATAATTAGCGAGACATCCATATTTATCTGTTTGTACTATATGCCGAGCACTAACTGCGATTACACACAACAAAAGAAAAAGTAATTGCATTTTTTCTTTTAATTGATTTATTTCCTTAAACCAACATTTTTCCAACTACATTTGAGCTTCCTATTATGAGATGTATTGTTATGAGGTATTCAATAAGTTTTCTTGGTGGAAGTTCTTTTAACATCGAATAAACTGGGTCCCCCGTTAAACTTCTCCATGGAATGTAAATAGTTATTAACCACGCGTACGACCAAAGATACGTAAATAAGAAAGAATTCCAATCAAAAACAACAACACTTTTTTTCATTTCATTTAAACAAAGATAATATGGAAGCACGTGTCCTACATAGGACCACCATTTAACATATTTATTACTTACTTCTGGGTGATAAATTTCATCTGTATCGGCACAATTGTAAAAAAACTTACCAACCCAATAGCTAAATGTAATTATAAATTGAATATTGTGACAAACTGGTAAAAACGTTGGAAAAAAGTAGGCAAGGTACATTGCATAATTTCCAGAATAGGTAAAGTTGACAAGTTGTTTTAATTGATTGTATTTTTTAGGAAATCCAAAATCGTAGTGTTTTGAAAACCAAAAGAAATAATTAATTGTATAAAATTGATTCCACAGAGTACTTAAAAGAAAAGAACAAGAACTTTTAAAACTCAAAATATGGAAAACGGGAATGTAAAATCCATTTTTTAACCAATTCATTTACAATTTAATTCGTTATTTTTTAAAAACTTTAAACTCAAATAAAATAAATGGAGTTACCCAATTTATCAAGCTATGAAATGTTTAGCCTAATAGTTATCCCATTTAGTTTATTTTTCTTTGGTGCCGATTTTCTTCGAGACCGTGATATCAAAAAAGATGAAACAAAAATAGGAATCGTACAATATATCCATCACCTTGCATTTACAACAAATATGTCTGGTCTTATCTTAAGTGTGTTTTTAACTTGTAAAATTCCATTTGTAACATTTTTAATGTTCCTTTCCATAATTAACCAAGTTGGATGGCTACTCAATGATGATAATTGCTGGCTTACACAATATGCAAATACTATAATAGGAGCTGAATCTAAAAACCGTAAATGGATTGCTGAAATTAGTTCGTTAGTTAAGCATTACGTTAAGGGCGATGAGTGGGCCTATTCCGAAATGCGTCCGATTGATAGAACAAGACAAGTAATTATTTCAAATGGACTGATTCTGGCTATTTTAATTAAAATTATTATTGCAAAAAAAATAAAAGCAATTTAATATAATGCAGTTCGTTTATTTTGGAGCTCCCAAAGTAGCTGGACCAAAAGGAAAAGTTCAAAAATATACAGGAGGCCAAGGACGAAGAGAACTAAATGCTCCATTCACACTCGTATTCCCAAATCCATCCCAAGGACAATACAATGAACGATACTCTCGTGCATATAAAAATTCAATAATAAAAGACATGCATCCCGAACAATTAGTTTGGTATTATTTTGATGAAATTGATGGTAGACCATACGACCCTCAGGTTGACGGAAGGCCTACTATAAGAGGAAACGTTGTTGATTTAGAAAATAATTCATTTGATATTGGAGATATAGATTTACGTGATCCAGTTCAAAATCCATACCGTCACGTTACAATTAAAGCAAAAGACCTTCGGGTAGAAGCTCTCGATAATGGTAAATTTAAAACAGCTAAACTAGACACCGTAGCAGTTGAAAACCCAAATGAAACATCAACCGTACTTTATGCCGGTGGTGGAGGAACACCCATGCAATTTTTTACATTACATTACAGTTCACCCGGTGTATTTGATAAATGGTATGGTATGTTTGCTGCATACAACCCAACACCACCGCCTTCACCTCCTCGAGACACCGGGTTTGGAAAACGGCGAAAGAATATTCTTGCAAAGGTCGATGCCGATATTCGTTACCTTAAACATTAATTTCATTGCGCGGAATAAAGTTTCCATTTACAAAATCATGTAGTATCCCATTACTTATTAAAATAATACCCAAACCAGTTTTTGATTGTCCGAAATTAACTATCAAACCCGTTGGGATATTGTAATGATTCATATAATTTTTAGTTTGAATAATTGCATCATTATTCAAAGTATTAATTGCTTTTAATTCAATAATAATGTTAGACAATTTGATATCGACTCGTCCATGTCCGATATTGTGTCCTTTATAAAATACCGGTGTAATTACTTCGGATTCGTAATTAATTCCACTCAAACGTAAAGCAACTTCAAATGCACGGTGATAAATAACTTCATTATAACCGGGACCCAGTGAACTATAAATATCACCTGCAATAAATACTAACTGGGAAATTGTTTGGTCCATCTTTTTATAAAGATTTACGTTTAAATGTTTAAATTACATTTTAAATTAAAATAAAAGTTTAAGTAAATGGTGTTGAATATTTATGACCTTTATATAACGCGTAGTAAACCCGAACTAGATTATTTTTATCGTTTGGTCCATTTTTTAAAGTACGTTGAACTTGGAAATACAACCGTCCAACTGGTCCATCTTGATTTTCGAAGCAATTCCGTTGTTCCCAATATTCGTTTTAACAATACAGAAATGATATCCCGTGTTTATACATTTACCAACGATAATCGTTCTGTTCGTGAAGCTGTTATTTACAATTTGAATGAGCTTATAAAATTGTATACTTATCGCCCAGGTACAAATGTATTTGTCTATACCGGACATTCAGATGGAATGTATCTTGTCAAGCGGAAAGTTCGACTTTTGCGAGTTGAAGATTTTTGTGAATTGGTAAGCCAAGTAAACAAAGGCCAAAAAGCAGACCTTATAGTATTTGATTGCTGTTTATGCGGAAATATCGGAACACTTTACGTTTGTTCGAGTTATACAAAGTACGTTCTAGCATCAACTAGTTACCAAAGTTTCCTGAGTATTCTCGAAACAAATAATACATACAAATGGCCTGGTGATATAAAAGTGTATACAAAAAACATAATCAAGGAAATAGGAAGTTTTGAAAAAATAGAAAAAGATGCATACGATTCGAATTATTCTCTGTATTCCATGAATGAATACCTTTTGCAATTAATTCAACTTGTACTGCGTTATAAAGAACAATTTAATTATTCAAAAAGTTACGTTATCGATTCGGCACAATATAAAGATATTGAATGTGCGTTTCAAGACCTTGGTATTGATGTAACGCCGTTGTTAAATAAAATTGTTGTTTTTAATAGATATCCAGATAAACCAAAATGTGTAAATCGCAAAATATCAAAAAAGAAAGACCAGTCTATACCATCCAAACTTATGATTGTATTAAAACGTCCAATCCGTACAGACCTCCATACAAAAGCTGACATTTTTCTTTTAAATAAAGTTAAAGTTCAAAAGTAAATGCCGAAAGTTATTGTTATGAATTTATCAAACTAAATTAAAAGGTTAATTAAACTGCTTAAAAGCGCACACAAGCCTAAATTTACAAAAGAAGCAAACGAACAGCTCCGTGAAGTCAAAAAAGAACTTCGAAAATTAAAAGTTAAAGTTAATTTTCAAAAAAAGTAAAAACTTTTTCTGAAAACCAATAAAGGTTTACGTCCCTGCTTGGAATCGAACCAAGATTGATCGGTTAACAGCCGACTATACTGACCATTATATTACAAGGACCTTTGTCACCTAAGTGACAATTAATACTATTAATAATTCTTTAAATAAGTTTTAATTTTCATTTGCATATTTCCAAATAAATCCACCTGCTGATTTATAGTTTTTATATTTACCACTACAGCATTTTGATATAGCTTGGTGCATAGCACCAGTTTTTCTTGATGCTTCAGATAAACTTTCATATGAATTAATTAATTCATTATCTAAATTGTAACAATTTACTTTTTTTCTTAATTTTTCAAGACCTTTTTGTAATCCTTGTATATTTCTTTTAATTAAAATACTATTTTTATATCTTTCTTTCATAATAATACTTTGTAATTTTTTACGTTCTTTTGTATAAGAACTACTTATTTTTCTTTTTTGTTCTTCTGACAAAATTTTACCAAAATTTGGACTTTTTTCTGCTCTAAAAATATGTTCTTCTGACCTTTTTTTACCAGTATTTGCAATTCTTCTTTTTTCAATAGATTCAGGGTGTTGTTTTCCATTTTTACCACCTAAACGCAAATTATATCCATATGGAACAAGTGTATTCATGTTTTTAATATAATATTCTTCATATTTATTACAATCTTCATCAAAACAAATACATATTATTTGAAATTTAAAATTTATAGGATTATATTTTTTAAGAGCGTTATAAAAATATGACCCAATTTGTTTTTTCGCTAAGTTACGATAATCATTCCATCTTTTATTAATATCCTTACGAATGGTTTGTCCTATGTACTGTTTTCCATCTAGTTTATTTGTTATAAGATAAATATAACCCATTTTACTTTTATAATACCTAACCCTTTAAATTACTTTTTCAAACAAACTAACCTAAGTCAGTTTGAAACCGTAAACGATTTTTTTACACCCAATAAAGGGTGGAATCTCTCGACCCTGATTCGAACAGGGGTTCTCGGATTGATGTGATAAATTTAATTACCATGATAATGAAATTAAACATTACAGTCCGATGTTCTTACCAACTAAACTATCAAGAGAATGCCCCGAGTGGGTCTCGAACCCACCGCCTCCGCGTTTTGCTCTTTGAAAGATTGACCTTTCACGGTATCTTCGACCGAAAATAAGCACGGCGCTCTAACCAGATGAGCTATCGGGGCAATTTAATTAATATCGAAATCTTTAAATAAGTTTTAAAAATTTTATTTAAAGTTTTAAAATATTAAAATAAAATGAAAAAATATCACCTTTTAGTTATCCAGCCGGACAACAGTTATGGATGTGCGTATATAGAAAAAAGGTGTTATATCAAAACATTCTTAAACATTTATCTCATTATTCATCAATTTTTACTAATTTTATTTTGTATTCATCCATTAATAACACTTCCAGTTATTTTATTTTACTACAAATGAATAAAACGGTTGTAGTTAAATTTACAAATGGTACAAAATATGGATTTCCCATTTCGGAAACTGGTTCTCATACCGTTAGTTTATTAAAAACCCAAATTGAAGATTTTTTAAAAATTAAAAAAGAAACAATGAGATTAATTTGTATGGGGTATACATTAGAAGACCATTACAATTTAATTAATGTACCCGATAAAACAGTTATTCATTTGATATTACAATTAGCAAAAATAGACGAAGAAGTTATTTAGTAAATAACTTTATTCCATAAATAACTGGTAATGGTCCATGTATTGAAATTGTTTGTTAACCATAAGGTTGATAAAATGATTTACACTTGTGAGGTCTCGGTACATATCATAATAGCTGCTTACAGCATGAATAAGATTTTGTGAATAATAACTAAGGATACGTTCAGTTTCGACGGTAAAGTTATCAAGAAAGTGTCTTTTAAATGCCATTTCATAGATATAAACAAAATCATAATCTGAATTTGTCATAAACCAACTGTAAAAAGATTCATTGTGGTTTGTAAAATTGTAATTTAACAGTTCAATTATTTCCTTTATAATTTGTTTGGTGATATCTGGAAGAAGCGTTTTAAATTTAGTTTCCATTTTTATTTTTAAAAGCAAAATTCTTTAAATTAAGTTAAAGAGGGTAAGAATATAGAAAATAAGTGTGAATACAATTCCACGTGTAATATAGGAACCCCATTTATTAAAAAGACTAGTTGAGGTATTGCATCCAGGAATAAGTAACAGGTATAAAAGAAATACTACAAAAAACTTATTCATTTGAATAAACTTTTATTTTTAAATTACCATTATTTCTTTTACAATTAAATTATAATTAGGTTCATTTGAATTATTAATCCATAATTTATCTAACTCAAGTAAACAAATGATTTCTAGGTCTTTTGTAAGGTGATAGTAATTGAAAAGTGAATCATTTTTATAAACTTTTACGAGTGGTTTTGAATATTTAAATGGTATTTTTACTATAAAGTTGTCTTCATTAAAAATAGTTTTTATTTGATTTTTTAAAGAATTACTAAAAAATGATTCAAGTTCTAATATCTTAGAACAAAAAAATTTACATGCTTCGGTTCCTTTTATTTTTAGATTAAGATATTCATGTTCGTTTTCTTTAATAAGAGACTCTATTATTAGTTTAGGAGTTTGAAATTCTAAAGAATTTTCATTGTATTTTAAATTAACAACTGTTCCATTGTTTAACGGTGTTTTATTAAAAGTTATTTGCTTAAAATCTAGTTCTTTTAATTTAAACTTCATTTGTTGATTTCAGTTTAATTAATTGTTTTTTTAAACGAAATAAAAATATTTATTTTATTTAAAAATGTCTTCTCAAATTTTTCAAAGTCCACGAATGCAGGGACTTCTCGGAACATACTCCAATTTCCGTGGTAAGCTTAACGTGGTTACTCTAATTACAGCACTTGTACTTGCATCAGTCGTTGTCAATACCCACAACCAATGCAAGCCAGGTGTTGGATACACTGAAGATGGATTTGTCACTTTATCTTATAGATTTGCCATTGCCATTATCGTAATTATCGGCCTGCTGTTTGGTATTGACATCTTTATATGGATTCAAAATAGCCGTTAAAACTTTAAAATGTAATTCTAATTAATATTAACTTAAATTACATTTTAAAAAAAAGATTTATTCCTTGGAACATCCATTCACCATAGATTCCATAATTTCGGATGCCGTTACGGTATCACTTGGTGCACAATCATCATTTACAAGACAACTGTTTTCAATTTCTGTAACATCGACGATACGGTCTTCTTGAGGTTCAAGTGGAGGTTGCCCTTGTTCCATTTCACGCTGTGACTCTTCGTCGATACGTCGCAGAGCTGCACGCTTTGCTTCATCGGCAGCCTGTTCCATCATCTCGCGCTTACGCTCCTCAAAGTGTTCCTTAGCGTAAATCTGATTCTTCTTGTATTCACTGATAATACTGTTGAGCGTGGTATCTTGGTAAGTTTGGTCTGCAATGTGTTCTGGGTCAGGTGGTACAAGACACCAGTTATACATATCGCAAATAAAGATATCAAATGTCGGGTCAAGACGAATAAGGCGCTTCACATGTTCGACTGCTTCTTCGCGATGATCGAAACATCCACGAATCTTCATACCGATGGCACTTGACTTCTGGTTGCTTGTTGGAGAAACAAATGACACACAGGCCCAGTTTTGTCCTGGTACCTTAATTGGGTCTGTTTCAAGATTGGCATCGATACTATCAGTTGCCTTATGCATTGCTTCGGTAACGGCACGTACCTTTGCAAGAGCTGGTTCGGGAAGCTCGTCCCATGGCTCGAGGCGCTTCTTCGGTTCGTCGGACATTTTTTAATAAAATTTTAATGGATATTTCTTTAAATTAAATTAAATTTTAGATACTTGGAATAAAAGATTCTTTCTAGATAGAAGGAATAAATTCCCATTTAAGGTCATTACAAATACCTTTCCATATCAAATCGTGTTCGTAAAGCCGTTCTCTGTTTTTAAGCAATGGAAAGTAATTCAAGAATTCATCCTTTCCCAGCAGTTGGCACATTTTGTAAAAGGTGTAATTGTAATTTAAAAAATTCTTTCTCAGAGGGCACACTACTTTTGAATACTTTTCAAATGGAACTTGTATTTCATCAAACATTATTTTGAGTTGTTGTTCCAGTTCGGGTGTAAGTTTGGGTGCTTTAAGTCCACAAAATTCATTAATTATAGTAGGTATGTGTTCGTAGTACTTATTGTACTTTAATTTCTTAAGATAACTCTGAACTAAGGAATTTGTAAACATTTTGGGGTCAGTGATATTGTACTTTTTAAATTCAATTGAAAGGTCACGAATAATATTAGGTGGTATAGTTGTATTTTCTTTTGCTTGGAGCTGATTCAAACATTCTTGGAAATGGTTTTTACGGTCATAATTAAAAACAATGACTTGTTCGACATTTTCAGTAAAAACAGTAAATGCATCGTCATTTATTAAAGTTTCCTTTGTCAAACCACAAGAAGTACAAACATCCGAACTTGTACGGTAGTCAAACATAAAATCATCCGAACTGCAATTTTTACATTTTATTTTATCGGTATTATTCAAAGCTATTTCTTTAAGTTCTGGATTAAATTTTCGAATATAATTATTGTATGTTTCTAATTTAGAATTATTTACAGTTGAATTGCAAAATGAATCCATTTGTCCTTTGTTTTTCTGTTCTTCAAATTGCTGTTCTTCGCTATTATTGTTTATTGTAACGAAAAAATCCAGGAGGTAATTATTTAAATCGTTATCGTCAGTTATACCACTTATTTTTTCTTCTAAAAAAGTTATCTGTAAGTATATTTTATTTCTCTCATCGCTATCTTTTGGAACCTGCTTTTTTAATTTTTTTAATTGGTGGAGATATTCTGGTAATTTTTTCTTTTCTGTTTCAAAGTAATCGAGCTTTTTCTCATGGAGGTCAAATATATTAGTACGGGTATCGGAAACCGCATCTTTTTTTGCTAATTTAAAAGTAGCCATTACTTTTTTAAAACTTTTAATTTTAAGTTAATTTTAATTTAAAAATAAAATAACCATTTTAATTAAAAGCATTTATGGATTATTACAAGAACGTTAGTAATTATTTAAGTAATCCCACTCCAAATGTTCCACAGGGGCTAAATTATGGTACTGTTAATACTTTTAATGCAATTAACATTCCATATGGAGGAAATCTTTTACCATCAAATGTTATAAATAGAAATACACCTACAGTTGGAACATTTGGACCAAATTACGTAGGAGGACAAACCGTTCAACCTCTTTCCATCAAAGGACCTCAAAATACACAAGTTGTAAAACAAATGAACGATTATTTCTTTTCACAACAAAATCCATCAGGTGTTCCACAAGCATATTCATGGTCCGATGACTACGCAAATGTTGATTTACAAACTGCACGCCCTGGTGGATACAACGTCACACAAAACCAACTTATTACTACAAATCCAGCTGTTACAAACACGGAACCAAATCCAGTTAAACTTGCCGAACCTACACCAAAACAGGTTCTTAATTATTATGTTATAAAAGCTGCCGAATCACTTCACCATAAACCCAATCCCCTTATGATGGTTTTCTTTTCTGATGACAATATAAATCATCTTCGAAACATAGCCGTACAGAAAATCCAACAAATTACAGCCGATTCGGGAGTTGCAGGTGATAAAAACGGAGTTACCATTCAACCTCCCAATATGGATGACTTTTTTTACTACATGATAAATGTATTTCAGACATACAATATCACAAATGGAAGCATTTGTTTTGTAAACCTCAAAAAGAATTCCGATTTAAAATCTGATATAGCAAAATTGAATACAAACGTACTCCAGGAATACGTGTCAAAAATGGTATCACAGATTAATATGTATATCTATTATTACAAGGACGCTTCACAGCTTCCAGAACAACTCAGTCTCCCAACATACAGCTCCATGAAGGGAAGCCGGTCACTCGAGTACAATACTGGATTCCAGTCAGGAAATAGTATTGGTGTTGCAAGCTACAACGAAGTTGGAAATATTATTTAAACATTTTCAAAATAATTTCCTGCCATCATTGGCTCACTGTTAAATAAATTGTCACGGTATTTCATAATAACAAAAACAACCATACTTACAGCAAAAGCTGGTAATATGTTTCGTATAAATATATTACTTGTTTTATTTTTTTCCTTGTTTCCTGAAATAAGATACATGGATAAACTTACAATTAAAAAAGCAATAATGGGGGCTACGTAAACAAACATTTCTTGTACCATTTATTAATTTTTTAAATTTAAGAAAAAAACGAGAATTTGTTTTCTTGGGGTGCTTGGTAATTCTGTTGTTGGGGAACTTGAGGTGGTGCTTGGTAATTCTGTTGTTGTGGTGGTACTGGATAACTCTGTTGTTGGGGAACTTGTGGTGGTGGTGGTGGTGGTGGTGGATAACTTGGTGAAGTATTACTCATGAACTGGTGTTCTACAGGTGGTATAAAAGAATTTTGTTTTGGTGGTTCATGGAAAACTTCTGAATCTGTATCGGAATCGGAATCACTATCATTTTCATTTTGAAACATAAAAGGTTCTTTTGTTTCGAGTTCTCCTCCAAAGACAGCACCACCCTTCTCATTTAAACTAAATGATTTTACCTTAGATGCATCAAGTTCCGGCTCGTCTGGTTCAGAGTCTTCATCTGAGGGGAGATTATCATTTCCAATACTTTCTTCGTCTGAATCGGAAACAGATTCTTCACCACTTTCAGATTCTGAATCGGAATGGTCTGCTGTTCCATTGAGTGCATCGGCAAGATATTTCTGAAGGATATCATCAAATGGAAGGTGGTACCGAATAGTTTCATCAACTGCGTAACTTATTATTTGTTTTACGTTATTTCGGTTTTCCTGGATTTTTCCAAATTTATTTCCATGTTTGTGGTAAAATAAAAAGGGGTCGTAGAATATTCTTTCGGCTGCAGCAATATAAATTCCATGTAAAAAGATATCGCTTGTTGGGATTTTTACCCGGATATCGTCCTTGCTTCCCTTTAAACGAACACTTGCTAGAATTTTTACATTCGTTACAAAAATAGCCGTTACAATATCCATGATGTACGGGCATTTCTTTTTAATGCGTTTGGATTCTTCCTGGAGAATTGTTTGATTCCACTGTGGAATTTGTTTGAGGAGTTCTTGAAATTTATAAATTGTATTTTTGTTGTTGGAAATATTAATAGCATCGTTATAAATACTGTTAAAACCTTGAATTAAAAGAGGAAGAATGATACATTTTAATTGACTGATATATTCATCACGTGCAGCTACAAGAACGGAAATATTCAGATTTTTACCCATAATCTTTTACTTTTAATTTAAATTTAAAATTATTACGAATTAAAATAACAACCTAAGATAAATGAGTCTTTCAGATTTAGATTCTCATGGATATTACAATAAAACTATCCATAAATGTGTGTTAAAATTGCACCTTCCGTTACCTTTAATAAACGAAACATATAAAAATTTATATAACAAAAATGAAGTATCTGGTGTTTTTTATGTTGATAATGATGATAACGTGATGTACGTTGATAAAAATGAAGGTGATACAGGAAGCGTATATACCCCAAACAACGTTATTAATTACCATACACATCCGATAAATGCATATCGTGAAGGAAAAACAAGTTATGGATGGCCCAGTGGAGAAGATTTTAGAGAATCTTTAAAATTTGCATTGGCTGGTAATAAAGCACACCTCGTTTTTACAGTTGAAGGACTTTATACCATTCAAGTTAGCCCATGTAAAATTAAAAAAATAAAAGAACTTCTTAATGATACAGAACGAGGTATTCTTGTTTTTTTTATTGAAGAATATTTCAAATCAACCCACGACCTTCGATGCGTTGATGAACTTAATAATTTACTGGATGGAAAAACTTACATTAATCCATATTCTTTTATTGACTATGCAAATCATTTTGATATTCCAAATATACTTAGCTCAAAAAAGATTGTTTATAAAAAACCAAAAAACTCAGTTATTTCCAAAGCAGGACACACTGGAATTAATAGTGAGAAAAATATAAATAAGTATACAAAACTCAATGGTTCAACTGAATTTAGTCGAATTCCCAATATGGGATTTGTATCTGTAACAGACGACCATTTTACAACATCACCAGCAACTACATTTTTAACTCACGGTGACCTCGAAAATCTTCGTAAAATATCTCACGTTGGTGAAGAAAGTGACCCCGACGAAGTTACTCTCCATAAACTTCTCTCGACATTAAAAACAATTGCTAAAAAATTAAATATCGTTCCGTGCAATATAGAATGGAACAGCAACCCCAATGCATGGTTTTTTGTTAATTTTTTTCCAACTGAACGGTATATAAATCAAGCCCATCTTAAATCGGGTCAATACATAATGCCAAATGTTTCAGATAAACAAATTTATCTGACTCATGAACCATTTATTCGTATATTTTCAAATACTAAAACTGGATGCAAGGTAAATAATATTGCCAAAACGCACAAATTTAAAAGCGCTGCCTTTAACATGGGTAAATTTTTCAAACATGGAAAGTTTTCCAAAAGAAAATTTACATTTGGAAAAGGAAAATCAAATTCCGTTCATTCCGATATACTTTACCTTTTAACACTTTAACTAAGGTACCCAGAAGTTGGCATTCCCAAAGTTGTGTATGTATTGTTGGGATAACTCTGAGAAATATTATTAAGATACTGGTCGAATACTGATTTGTCTCCTCCATAAGTCAACATGGGTGTTGGCTCTTTTCCAGAATCTTCTGGAGTATATACAATACCCGGTAAGGTATTAACACCATTCGACCATTCAAGTCGTTGATTGTGAATACCTTGTTCTAATCCTAGAATATAAGCGTTGGTACTTGTTTTAGAAGTATCATTACTCCATACATCGCTATACCCACCTCCATAAAATCTGTCAGGTGGAAGGTCTTTCATGTTGGCATAAGCAAAATCGGTTGGTTTGTCGTTTCCATAAAGTGCAGGTATAGTTCCTTTGTTATCAGGGTCCCAAATGACATTCAGTGGATTTGTAAGAAGGGGTGCAATTTGGTAACTTGCAGTGTATCGATTTTCTATACCTTCAACTTCTTTACCAAGAAGCTGAGAATAATCATGGATACTGCCTCCGTCTGTCTCCACATTGTAATTAAATTTAAGCCCACTTGTTGTTGGTTGGGCGATAAGACGGTATTGCTGATAACGAGAACCATCTGGAAGAGCATTTGTAAGTGTACCAGCGCCATCAACATTAAAATCTGGAACTGGTTGGGTATTCTTACCAAGACGGGCATCTGGGTTTTGAATTGCTTGGCCGTTAATTGGAGTTGGTCCGGGAGTTGCAAAGTAAGAATATTCTGTTGCCGTTCGGAGACCAAAGTTGGACGAACCACCAACACGTACCTCTTTTCCTCCAATCTTAGCATACTGTGGAATAAACTGAGTATACGTTGCTTGTGCCTTTGTGACAGGTGCAACCGTTCCATTGTAAGTATAAAGGGTTGTTTCTTTCATTGTTGGACGAACGGGGTCTTGGAGACGATTTTGGAATGTTTTTTGTCCGCTTATATTTACCTGGGTGTTAGCAGTTGCCGAAAGTTCTCCACGGTCAGTTTCAATAGCATAAATACCAGCACGATTTTGTTCGGCTTTGGGGAATACTCCATAAACATTTCCTTCTGGTTGGGGATTAAGATTAAGGTCGCTTTTTGATTTCAGACTGTAATTGAATGAACCGTTCCATTTTTCAAATTCAGTACTTTGTGCTTTTGCGCTAACAAGACCCATCGGCCCAGTTCCTGGAGCAGCTGCATCAAAATAAGGACAATTGGTTGGTACATTATTTGAATTGAGGTAGTACCCTGGAGAAACTTCAGAAAGAGAAGCCATCTTTAAAATAATCTTTATTTTTTTTATCGTAAAAATTCGTAAATAAAAAATAACGACTTTTAAAAAGACCCTCATGGGAAGTGAAATACCTCTTAACTCAAACTTTCTTGGTCTTAGTTGTCAGTTAGGAGGTCTCACACTTAATGGAACTGTTTCAAATGGAACAGCTCAATCACTTAACGTTGTTACAATAAATGACACTGCTGTAAAACAAACATTATCTAAATCAATTACTGGTAAATTTTTACAAGTACAAATTGGACCAGTTGGTTCTGCAAACAGCGTTTATTATTTACCACTTTATCAATAATAAATTGTGAAAAATAAATATATAATTTATTTAAAGCTGCGTTTAATGAAATTTGGTGTTTTTACTCGAAAAGAACGTGCATTTTTAAATGCAGACGTTCAAGAACGTGGAAGTTTACTCCATGAACCCGGTGATGAACCAAGTACCACTGAAACACAAACATCAAAAACAATTAAAAAAATAATTCAAAGCGCGTTAAATAAATTATATAAAATAGATGACCCTATTTATATATGGTCTGTTATTACAACAGCTTCAAATGGACGAGCTGTATTAATTATTAAGGAAGATACAGGTTATTTAATAGGGATGTACGATGAAACCACAAAAGAAGAAAAAATTGTACCGATAAAATTTGAAAATATTGATAGTACTTATATAGAACTTGTTAAACTATTGGATGATGTTAAATATATAAATTTAGTAGGTGGAGACAATGATAGAAATGTACGAACTATTTTAAAATTATATGAAGAAAAAGGAACACCAAGTAAAGTGTATTTTGGTAAACAAAACCAATTAGCTAAACTCAATTCAGATATAAAGTATCTTAGTTAAATTAAATTTATTTCAGAAGACCACATTTGTTTAATACTTGTCGATTTGAGCGTTTCAAGTTCACTTTTCATTGTTCGCATTTTTGTTTCAAGGTCTTTTATTTTTTCTTCAGTAAGAACATGGATTTTCATTTCCAAAAGATAATCCCATGTATCGTTTACTTTTAACAACGGTGGCTCAACGGCCAAGAGTTGTTTAACAATAAAATCTTTTTTCTTGTTAAATAAAATTATCTTTTCTTCAATAACCAATTTAATAAACCGAATCTTTGCTTCCAATAACTTATAATCCGTACTCAATTTATCAATAAGATACTTCTTGCGCTTTATAAAATGATTCCTACGCACCCGATAAAACCGGTCAATTATTTCTTCGGGGCTGTGTACTTTGCGGATAGTACATTTCTCATCAAACACATGCATATTCGTCGTATTTATAAAAGTTGTAAGCTTGAGTTTCTTCACAATTTCATTCTTTGTTTCAAGCTCATCCAGAACCGTCTTCTGGAACATTACCTTGAAAAATACTTTGCGATCATCGCTTCCATTGCGATAATCCAAAATTTCATTCGATTCAACCAAAGACTCCAAGAATTCTTTGTAATTCTGCGTCCATTTACCAATTGGAAGCTCCGATATTTCAATACTATTGAGTACTCGCTTCCAAACACCCGTTGTAATATACCGACCTGTTTCTTCCAAAACAATCGTACCTGTAAAACCACGATACCAAGGTATCATTGGAACAAGCTCAGCTTCCCCATCGCTTTCAATAAGTTTTTTCAAATTTGCAATAATGTCCGTCGGGTTATAGCACGGAATGTTTGTGCTGTATCCCGTACCAATCCCCTCAGAACCATTTACCAAAATCATAGGAATAATCGGAATATAATACTTCGGCTCAATTTTCATTCCATCGTCATCCAGATAGTCCAATAAAATATTGTCGTGCTCGTTAAAAAGTGTTTTTGCAACTCCCTGAAGATGAGTAAAAATATACCTAGGCGATGCAGAGTCCTTTCCACCTGTAATACGCGTACCAAACTGACCCGATGGAACCAACAGATTCATATTGTTACTTCCTACATAATCCTGCGCCATATTGATAATAGTTCCTTGCAGGCTCACTTCTCCATGATGATAGCTCGTATGCTCGGAAATATACCCACTGAGCTGAGCTACCTTCATATCGCTGTAAAGTCCTTTCTTCAAGCACGCATACAGTACCTTGCGTTGAGAAGGCTTGAAACCGTCCATCATATTGGGAATTGAACGTTCAAGGTCGGCTATGCTGAAATTAATAAGTTCTTGGTTAACAAACTGAGAAATACTTTGCTTCAAAACGGTGTGGTCCATGTTGTAATTTTTACCTGTCGATTCCTTTATCCATTCCTTGCGCTGGTCCTCGAAACCCTTCTTAAAGGCTTTTACAAGGTCATCGTCAGAAGTATCGGTATAATTATAAACAACAGTTTGCTTTGCAAGGTTGGTAAAGTATTCCTTTGCTTCCTTGGCCGTCGATGTACCCAACCCCTTGTAATACTTAATTTGCCAACCAACTGTGTTTATGGATTCCTTCCAGGTGTTAAAATCTGTCTGGTTGTAAAATGCTTTTACCGTAGGACCCTTAGTAACCTTGACAATCGGAGTAACAATCGAAGAAATAAAAGTATCAATTTTCAACAAACTCGGCCAAAAACTATGGACCCAGTTGATGATAAGCCCCTTGATGTGCGAACCGTCGTTATCGGCATCTGTAAAGATGATGATACCGCCATACCGAAGCGATTTAAGGTCGTTGTATTCCTTGCCTTGCTGCAAACCCATAATTTTCTTCAAACAATTAATTTCCTCATTCTTCAAAAGTTGCGCCGCCGTTGCATCGCGAACGTTCAGAAGCTTACCGCGAAGAGGAAAGACTCCATAATAATCACGACCAACCACCGAAAGACCAGCTATAGCCGATGCTTTGGCGCTGTCTCCCTCTGTGAGGATGAGTTTGCACTTGTATCCTTCAGAACCACCTGCTTTGTTCGCATCGTCCAACTTGGGAATACCGGTTAAACGAATTTTCTTGGTTCCATCGGTTTTCGATAAGCTCTTGTTCTCCTTGGCTTTGGCGATATCGACGACATTTGCAGTAATACCCAATTTTTCAATTTTCTTAATAATTTCATCGCTAAGCTCGCACTTGCTTCCAAACTTATTAATCTTCGTTACATGGTTCTCCTTGGTCTGACTGGAAAATACAGGATTTTCAATCAAACAATTAACAAAAATTAGCAGGTTGTCCTTGATATACGTCGGACGAATATTGATGTCCTTGTGCTTCTTCTCGAGCTGTTCCTTGAGTTTATAAATAATCTGGTTGGTAATCATATCAACGTGTGTACCACCTTCGGAAGTACTGATACCATTCACAAAGGAAACCTGGGTAAACTTATCGTAGGGATTCAGACAAACAGCAAACTCCCAACGGTCATTCATCTTTTCATACACAAACGTCTCGCGCTCCTTCAAAAACATTTTGATGTAGTCTTGGAACGTCTTAACTGGAATACGGTCACCATTAAAATAAACACAAACACGCTTATCGGTAATAGCAGAGCCTTCGTACACACGAGTCTTAAGTAAATCACTAAGGTCTTGGTCCATCACACAATTGAATCGAGTGTAATCGGGAATAAAAGAAATACGAGTATAAGGTTTTTTCTTGGAAGCAGTAATCTTGGGCTTTCCTACAACGGACATATTGTTTTCCCATGTTTGAATAAAGTTAAATTTACCATCACAAATATCAACAACAAACTTAGTAGAAAAAGCATTCGTCAACTTTGCGCCATATCCATTGAGTCCACCAACGGTACGAGCTTCGGTATCATCGTAATTCGAAGAGGTATGGAACTCACCAAAGATAATTTCGGGAACGTACTTACCGAGTTCCTTATGAATTTCAACGGGGATAGCTGAATCGTTAAAGATGCTTATTTCGCCATCGGCAATAGTAACTTCAATTTTTTTCATAGTAAGGTCAAGCTGCGAATGGTCCGTCGCATTGGTAAAGTTTTCGTCAAAAATCTTGTAAAGACCGGGACTAAACGTAAGCTGTTTACGGGTTATTTTATCTGAAAGCACCCAGCGCTCAGTGGTGATGCGCTCGATGTCTCCAATATACATACCGGGACGGTGTAAAACATGTTCGAGTTGGCTTTTCTTTTGATAGGTTTGTTCGATTGTCTTTTTGGGTGGCATTTTTACCTTTTTTTGTTTTCCTTGGTTATATAATGCACCCCCCTTTAAGCAATTTTTTTATTAAAAATTATTTTTGATTCATAAATTTAATTATGGCATCTGCTGTACGTGAATCTCTGAACTCAGTTCCATCGGCCTTCATAATAGTAGGAAATCCTTTTACATTATATTGGTCTGCGATCTCTTTGTTTTCATCAACATCAATTAGAACTACTTTTCCTTGTCCCCGAGCAACTGCGTCTTTAAATTGAGACATACTGTTTTTGCAATGTCCGCACCAACTTGCATAAAAAATAAGTACTGAATCATCTGCTATACCCGGTTTAACACTTGTAATTTCGCTAGCAGCCGCAAAACCGCTTACGTTAGAGGAGCATGTTAAAACTATAAAAAGCCCAAGTATAAAAATAATTGCAATTAAAATGTATGTAAGTTTTTTTCCTTGTAATTTAAACATTTAAAGTTACTTTTATTTTTTTTACAAATTTTATTTTACTTAAAAAATCAAACGTTTAAGTATTAAAAAATAAACCATGACGCGCACTAAATATGAGGATGCTGTTTATGAAAAGGTTGAGTTTTCCGGGAAAATTTTTATGTATTCTTCAAGTTCATGGAATGTTTTATTTCCAATAGTTGATATTATCCGATTGTTAAAGAAAAATACAATTATCGCCCATACATATGGGAAAGGACAACAAATCATACGTCTTTACGGATGTCAATATAATCACTGTGTTTTAACATATGACCTTAAAACAAAAAAAGATTATCTTGAAAATTTAAAAACAGTAAAAGACATATTTATATTTAGCGATGAAACAGATATTACCGCAACAAATTTAATGAATGCGGCAAAGAAAAATAAAATCAATGTGATTTGTTATTCTAATTTAGATACCATTTATCACTTTTACAATTACCGAGAAACCGGTGAAAAAGTTTCTTTCAAGGCTCCTGTCGAAGTTATTGAAAAGATGTATTACCTTCGTGAACTTGAAGATGCTCGTAAGTATGCGGACCTTTTCGATGATTTTGAACTTATAGACCCACCCAACGAAACTAAAAAATCAACGTTGGATGAATGTACCGAAAAGATGAAAAAAATCCAAGTTTCCGAACATAAAAATAAAACACATACAAAATTATTTGACCCCCATCTTACTAAATTAAAGCAAATAGAAAGAGAACGTTCCCAAAAAAATACTATTTTTCCTGATAGTGTTGAAAATTTGATTAAAAAGGACCACGATAAGCATAAAGCAATTCTTGCTCGTTTATTTAAAAAATAAAATTAAAAACCAGGAAGTGCAATATGATTTTTAAACATTATATTTTTACTATTGATGTACCCGTTCATATAAATGTTAAAGATATCGTCTCTTGATTGATTTAAATTAACCGATTCGTGATTAAACGAATCATCTAAAATGCTATAAACATTATCTGTACCAGATTTTTGTTTACTCGATTTATTTGAAATAGTAACCATACAATTTAAAAGGTCAACGAGTTTCATGGAACTATTATTATTTTCAGGATAAAAGGCTACGTCGAATGCAATGCTTTCTATTTCATCAACAAGGTCTATAGGACAATTGTTACATATTCCTCCATCATAGTAGTATTTTCCATTTATAAGATATGGAGGTAATACAATTGGTAAACTGCAACTTGCTCGTATAGCATCAATAACTTTTATATCAGGAGTAAGTTCATAATTAAAGTATTCAAGTTGTGAATCAGTTATATTTAATGCACTTGTGGTAAATTTAATTTTTGAAAATTTCCAAAGTTGTTTAAATGTGACATCAGGGTCTATATAGTAGTTCATAATTTCTCTAATAATTTCAGTAAATTTTAGACCTGCAAGTAAAGATTGTTGTATAAAAATGTTGTCGATATCAATATCAAACAGTTCTTTAAAATTGAGTCCCATAAAAAAGTCTAATAAAAATTGCCATTTTATATCGAGTATATAAAATAATCCAAATACAGCTCCAGCCGATACACCAATAATTTGTTCTACGTTATTAAATAAATATTTGTATTCATTAATTGCCTGCAATGACCCTATATAAGCCCATGCTTTAAATCCTCCTCCCGAAAAAACAATATTTTTAATCATATCACTTTACATGTTACCATTAAAAATATTTAAATAAAATATCTTTTACGCCGTTTAACCAAGTTTATTTAACATTGTCTGCTTAAAGGTTTCCATAATAACAGTTGGTTTTACAGGAACGTATTTACTTGCAACATTGGTAAAGAACCAATATTCAATACCGCCAACACAAGCAAAAATAATAAGTAGTTCAATTGACAGATGTTTCATAAATCCGCAATATTTTGCTGAATACCTTGACATGATATAAATTACAACTGCTAAAAGTATAAAAAATCCTATAACGATAAATATTTCCTCTTGTATTCTTTTATTTGTTTCAGCACGAAGAGAATGTGCGTTTACATTATAATCATTTATGTATTTATCGAGCATCACTTTAAGATTGTCTACATCAATATCAGTTGTAGTATTAACAAATTCTGTTAAATCTTTTAGTAAAATTAACTGTAATGGATTTGATTTATCTAACTTAAGATATTTTATCAATAGATTTTTAAGTTCATCAGCGTTCGCCCGATTTTTTATTATTTCTTTTATGGCATCTGGGTCTATTATTTTATCAATAATATTTATAAATTCACCATTAATGCTTGCAGTTTCTAATTTTGCAATAAGAAAATAAAACAGCCCGGCTAATATGCTAAATAGAATAAGAATATGGAGAACGACGTTATCAAATAAAATAAAATTATGAGGTGTCTTTACACAAGTATCCATAAAGTACTTTTAATTTAACTTTTATTTTATTTTTTACGGTAAAGATTTTTTAATGTTGTTTAAAAGGTGCGCTTTTAGTAAATGAGGGTCTATTGAAATATATTTACTTCCTAGATAAGTAAGGAAAATAAATTCAGTTATTCCAACGGCTATAATTATTACCAGGGATTCTTTGAAAATTTTTGATAAATTGAAGTTTCTAAAATAATTTACACCCTTTTTGGAAAGTATAAAACTAATAATAACTATACCTATAACAACAGCAGAAGCTATTGCAAGTGTTTTATAGCTCATTGATTCAATAGCACTGTTAGAATTTTCAATTTGAATTCCTATTTTTTCATTTTCTAGAGTATTTACTTCTAAATTGTTTAGTTGATTCTTAAACATAGCCTTTACATTCTCAGGTAAACTACCTAAATGAATACCTGAAAGGTCATTGAGTAAAAAATTTACTTGATTTTGAACGACTTCTCCTTCAACATTTTTAGCATATGTAAAGAAAAAGATAGTTAGGAATATAAAGATACAAAGTACCTGAATGAGTATATTTATCACAAAATTTATACTCACCATTAAAAGGTTCTTATAACTTACTTTTATTTTTTTACAAAAATAAATTCACCTTAAATATTCTCGTTTAGCTTAATAAAAAATGGATTACTTTGATTCGAGGTACCTGACTTTGATAGGCCACGTTCAATCTGGTAAAACAAATGAAGAGATAAATTACTGTTATACATCGGTTAATAACTACAATGTTCCTGTTGTATTTATTGTTCGAAATATAACTGCAGACCAACTCCAACTCAGAAGCCGTTTTGACACAACTGCATTTGGGTTAAATGTAAAATTGTTAAAGAATTTTACAGTTGAAACTGCAGTTACATTTATGGAATCCTTGGGAATAATTATTCTACTTTGCAATGAGACCCAACTCGGCAAAATGAAAAAAATTATTTCCAAATTTGATAAACCATATAACGTTTGTATCGATGAAGTTGATTTCTCCATAAAATCAAAAGATTCCGTTACACAAATTGACAATCTGCTTAGTTTTATTAAAAAGAAAGCAAATCACATTCTCGGAGCAACCGCTACGCCTTTTGCGCTCTTTTCCGGTGACACTTCGCTTTCTAAAATTAAAAAAATCAAACCCAATCGAGGATATCATGGTATTGATTCCCTTGATGTAAAGTTTGTTGATAGCTGTATAATTCGTTCTGAGGATGATTTTCCTCTTTGCGATATGGGAGCCATGGATACTATTTATGAAGCTTTCCTTGAAAAACCTCGTGGAATGATTCTCCATACCGTTGTAAAGGAACGTGAAAATCATTATCGTATTCAGAGGTATCTCGTAGGTGTTTATCCCCAAATGACCGTTCTTACATACAATGGAGACGGCATCCGCGTTGTTTGCAAAGAACGAAGTGATAAACCTTTTGCTGACCCTAAAGATGTTAACAATTACGGCCAGCTTATTAATAAATACCACGTAAACAATGAAGGTGTTTACGTGGTTCATTATTTTCAAAATTATAGTATTTCAGAAGTACTTCAAATTCTAGCAGATGACCCAGAACACGACCATACACACATTAGTATTGTAGCTGGGTATCTTGCTTCTCGTGGTATTAGTTTTGTAAGTTCGGATTATTCTCTTCATCTTACGGATCAGTATCTTTATGCTGCAAAGTCGGCCCATGGAGAAAACCTTTTACAATCGCTTCGTATTTTGGGTTGTTACAATGATAATTTGCCATTGACGTTGTGGTGTTCGGAAAAAACATGGAGCTGTATTCTTAATCACAACAAGATTATAAATAATCTGGTTCGTGGAGTAAACAATTCCATGAACTGGATGACAAAGATTAAAGAAGTTCATATAAACAAACCAATGAGTGCATTGACTCGACCTAGGCTTTGTAATTATTCAGTCAAACCTGAAAAGAAAGCTTTTAAATTGGAAATATACAGAGCTCCCCAATCGGATGACCCTGAAAGCGAATAAATATCTTTTTTAATTAAATTAAAATGATTTTTAATTTTAAATGATTGAATTCATTATAATAATAATTTTAATTGTTTTTTGTTTTATGTCAAGACGTAAAAATGTATATCAAGTTGCATATGACCTTGGTATAAACTTTTTAAATAACATACCACTTGAAGATAATTATGCAGTTATGTTTGATATCGATGATACACTTCTTTTTTCAGAAACCGGAAAACCCATAAAACCAATAATAAAATTATTAAAGGAATGCAATAAACTTGGAATACAGGTATTGATAATAACAGCACGAGATAGCCGATTTAAATCAGAAACTATAAATGAACTTATGGAACTTGGAATATATCCATCAAATACAGAAATTTCATCAAGAAATGCAGGTTTTTATGATTTTATTTATTTGCGACAAAATCCTAAGGATAACAACGATTACTTTAAGTCCAAAGTAAAGGAAAAACTTTTCAAAAACGGGATTTATACTATTATGTCTGTAGGAGATAATGACGTCGATGTTTTGGGTGATTATTCTGGGTATTGTATTAAATTACCAAATATTCGTATAGATGATTCTCGATATGACCCTAGACTTTTCCATAAAGACTCAAGTGGTCGTATGGTTAACGTTAAAATTTAAAAAATAAAATAACAATTCCTTTTAAAATGTTACCGATTTTTCAAATTTGTAATTTAGTTTACCAACTTATAGTGAACCAGATTATTTTAATGCATTATTTTTATCGTTACGTCTACTACAAAAAGTTACAATTAAATGACTTTAAAACAACCTTCGAGGTTTTACAATAGGATTTTCCTCTTTAAATACAATACGTGGTTTATTAAATTCCATTTGTTCCATAAGCGTATGGTACATATCCGTTATAAATTCTAATCGTTCTGCTGCAACCGGGGAATCATGTTCGATTTCATAACTAAAAAACTTTATTTCCTCAAACAAAACCATTAATTGGGTAATTGTAAATGGTTTAAATGTATAAAGTAATTTTTCAACACATTTTTTCATATCGATGTCTCGAAACATTTTCAAAACATTTGCTATTGTTTTATATGTATAAATAGGAGCAACATTATGTCCGTAATCTATTGTTTTACCCATGTCTTCTATTCGGTACATATAAGAATGTAACCGTTGTATTAATGAATAAAAACAAGCAAGTACAATAGCATCTAACATATCGTCATTGTATTCTTCTGGATTGTTGTTTTCAAGGTCAGTGGTTGAAAATATAACACGGTTTCCGTTGTATTTAACACCTCCTTCGTTTATAATGTAATCGACATAGCGCGGTAAATCTATTTTACACATAGGGTGATAGGGTCCTTCATAGTTATTTGAATAAATAGTATGTACTTTTCCAGGTGTGTAGACAAGTGCATTTTTAGAAGCGTAATAATAAATATGTACGGGTACTCCACAAAGAGTATGAGTAATTTCAGTATCTATGGCTGGTTCTGGCTGTGAATACTTCTTATGTTTTGAACCAAATGAAAAATAACTTTGGTTTTGAAGAAATGCAATGTCGCTAATTACTTGTTTTAGACGGTTTAATAATCCCATTTGTATTACGTTATTATTTTTTTATTTAAATAAAAAGAAAAACAAATGAACGTCCAGGAAGTTTTGCAAATTGGAAAAGAACGCAAGCAGCGTACAAAAGAATCCGTTAAAAAAATTGTTGAAAACATTCATAAAAAAATCAAATATTACGCTGGACTTCGAAAAGAACAATGCGTATACATTGTTCCTCCGATAGTCAATGACCTTCCTGTCTATGATTTCGATAATGTCATAAAAGATATTTTTAAAATACTCGACGAGGAAGGCTATATCGTTAGTGCTTATTCGAACGGTCAAATACAGATTTGTTGGAATGAAAAATTGGTCGAACAAAAGGTCAAAACCGATGCATTTATAATTTCTCAGGAAGAGCGCAAGCTTAAAAACATTACGCGCAAAGCCAAAAAGGTTGATGACCGCTTTTCATTTTTGGCAAATCCCAAGAAAACGACAACGGAATTAACAATCGAGGACAAACTGGACGAACAGGTCGAAAAGATTCTTCGTGAAAAGGACAAAAAGCAGAAACAAATGAAACAAATTGTTGGAAATTTTAGCAAATAAATTTGATTTAAAGTAAAATATATTTTAACGTTAAAGTCATTATGAAGATTCTATCATTTGATGTGGGTATTGTTAACTTGGCCTATTGTATTATTGAAAAAAACGGTAACGAAGAATTTCCAAAGATTCTTCACTGGGAAATCATCGAACTCACCAAAAAAGGAAATACTTTTAGCGCCCATATTGCCACTTCCGGTATTGCCGAACTGTACCTTACTCTGATAAACCAATTGGATCAACGTAAACACCTTTGTGATGTAGATATAGTTCTTATAGAAAAGCAACCATCATTTAATCCTAAGATGCGTATTATTGCAGGGTGTCTGCAGACCTATTTTTACATTCGTGGAGTTGTTGACAAGCCAGTCGATAAAATCCGTTCAGTTGAGTTTTTCAGTCCCAAACACAAACTCAAGTGTTACGATGGACCGGAATTGGATATCAGTTCAAAGAATGGAAAGATAGTTAAGGGAAAATACGCCCAAACGAAAAAGATGGGAGTCGCCATAGCCCGAACCAAATTGGAAGAATATTCCGAATCATCGCAAATGACATTTTTTGAAAATCACAAAAAGAAAGATGACCTTTCCGATTGTTATCTTCAAGCGCTAACGTATCTTATGTTTAAATCTGCTCCATCGCGAGGTTCCAAACAAAGTGTTAAGCCACCAAAAGAAACGAAAGCGAGTATAAAAAAGAAACTGAAAGAATACCTTGATTCCCAAGTAAAAAATTGTTCGGTAATGGAAATTATGAATAAACAATATAGAAGTATCGATGAATTAGAATTTCCTATGGAAATTGGCGAATCCATGGAAACGTTATTGCCAAAATTAAATTTGAAGAAATATCTGAATTACCATTATGTTACAATTAATTGAAGTTGGTCTTTGCAATTAACCAAAGTCGTATAAAACACACCACGAAGTGAAATCGGTGCATTTCGTTGTTCGTTTTCAATACAAACCAGAAGAGTATCCATACTTACCCACCGGATTGTATTTTTTTCAATAAGTTTATTCATTTCCTGTTTGTCAAACTGGTATCGTAGAAATTGGGATGTTTTATTGAATGTTTCAGAATAATTTAAATTATCAATAAAAACAAGGTACATGTAGTATGGACTTCCATTAAGAGTTTTTGAAATAATTTTTGTAGGTGAGCTTCCCAGTTTATTGATACATTCTTCAATGGTAAGAACGGCTCCAAGAGTTTCTTCATAGAATTCCCGTGTTGCCGTATTTATAGGGTCACAACGGTCTTTAAATTCACAGCGTCCTCCAAAATCGGACCAATCGTTATCATTATCTTTTCCCAATAAGAAAAGGCATTTTCCCTCTTGGTCGAATGTGTATGGAAGTATTCCTGCAGAATACCTTGTTTGGTTTTTATTTACTTTTTTGTAATTCCATGTATAACTATTATTATTCCACCGAGAATACATTTGAACTTAAAATAACTTTAACTTTAAATGAAATTAAATTTGCGTTAAATAAGTTTAAAGAATCTATAAATAAAGTATAAATGAGCCAATTCATTAAAGTAAGTCAAGGTGATTCCACAAACCAAGTAGTTGACGTAAAAAGCGTAAAACCAATAAATAATATTAAAGTTATTCGAAAAGAAGAGAGTGACTACACTTCTTCCGAAAGCAGTTACAGTTCAAGTTCCGAAGAAAGTATTCCACGTAAAAAGAAAACCAAAAAAGTACTTAGGAAAAAGGAAAGTATTTCACAGAGACAACCTCCCCGCCATGACTACTCAATGTTTTCAAATCCCAAAAAGATTTCTCAACAACAAAATAATGATTATGATGATGAATCGGAATACACCGAAGATTCTTCTGAAGCAGGAAGTTATTCTGAAGGTTCAGAAGCATATGAAGGAGAGCCTCGCCAACAAACAAATTCATTCGAAGACAAGCAAAAAATGAAGCAGGACCTTCTTATAAAGATAGCTGCACTGGAAAAGAAAGGATTCGAATTTACCAAAAAGTTTAACATGACTTCAAATTATGAAGAAATGATGTTTGAATATGAAAAAGTTAAGAAATTTATAGAATCCCAAGCCGGTATTAAATTTGCCCGCCGTTGTCTCATGGCCTGTGTAACTGGTATTGAGTTTTTAAATAAGAAGTTTGACCCCTTTAATATAAAACTCGAAGGATGGTCCGAAAATGTTATGGAATCTGTTGACGACTACGACAATGTTTTTGAAAAACTCCATGAAAAGTACAGTTCCAAGGCAGAAGTTGCTCCGGAAATAGAACTACTGTTAATGTTAGGAGGAAGTGCTTTCATGTTTCACCTTACAAATAGTTTACTTAAGGGTCCAACGATGAGTAATCTGGTAGGACAAAATAACCCGAACTTTATGGCTGGCATGATGGGTGCACTCAGTCAAGGAATGAAAGATATGAATAAGATGGGTCCCCAAGGTATGCAACAGCCAATGAACCAAGGACCACCCAAAATGCCACCGCCCATGGAAACGCGAGGAGTTCGCAAAGAAATGAGAGGACCAAATTTAGACCAGAATTTATTTAATGGAACGCCACTGGCATCGAATTACCCGCAGCCGCCAATGCCCCCGCCCAACGCATTTTCAATGAAGACACCAATGCCACAGCAAGGTTACAATACTCCACAAAATTACAATAGTCCACAAAGTGGAGCTTACAATAGTCCACAAAGTGGAGCTTATTACGAGGAAAATCCAATAAACGATGATGACCGTTTTTCGATTGCATCAAGCGAAAGCGCTAGTGATGTTTCAACGGTATCACTTGGGAGTACGGTAAAGACAATTAAGGCAACTGGTAAGAAGGGAAAGGGCGGAGGTGGATTTGAATTAAATATTAGATAAAAATAAAATAACTGTAAAAGCAAAGTGTAAAAATGAGTCGACTTAATTTTTCCCCGGTTGAAAATGCATTTAATTTGGGTTCTAAACAAATAAAAGATACGAAAGAAGAAATAGCACACTTAACGAAATTAATTTTAGAATCAAATAACATGGATTCTAAAAAACCCAAACAAACAAATTCAGAACCCCCACCACCCGATACAACACCAAATCAACAAAGCTACGCACGTATAGGGTATCCGGACAAACAAACTGCCATTTTTAGACCAAATACAGCACAAGATGACATTGATTATAACTTAATGAAAGTAATAGGTCATCCAAAATTTGATGACATTGTTCGAAATTATGCTCTTATTAATCATCCTGAATGGCTACTTAAAGAAGTAGTGTATACCCCGGTGAATGTTAATTCCAACGCAAATGTTAATTCAAATTACAGCAATTCACCCAATAACGTGAGTTATTTTGGCGGAAATCGCAGCAATTTTGGAAATCAGTACCAGAGTACAGTTTGTTCCGATGTAAAGAATTATGTTATGTTCTTTCTTATTTGTATGATAATTTTTTTATCACTAACCTTTTATTTTAAATGAATGTTGGTCTAGAAAGTCGTAAATTTTTCTTTTCTGGTTTTACTTTTACATTTGTAACTTCAGTTACTTCTGGATAAATATAATTAAATCGCAAAAGATTAATATGGTACTCATCGACATCAGTTGGGTATCTAAATTCATTTATATCAAGATATCCACCAAACATTTTAAGTGTTTGTCGTGGAGGTGCTTGTTTAATACATATTGATTTGGTAACTCCATACATTTGCTGAATCAATAATGTAATTAACATTGAACGTTCTAACATTCTATGGTCTGTTTTGTCAAAGTTGTACGCTTTAACGCAATTCCACGAGCAAAACAGTCCAACAAATGAGAATCTTTTTCTGAGAGAGTCATATTTTACAGGAAGAGTGCATGGACTACAATCAAATTTATGACAACACCACCAACAACAAACATCACATTTTTCAGGCCACTCGGAAGGTTCTTTTATTTGTTCTTTTGTTGTTCTTACGATTTTAATTTTTTTCAGAGAATTTTCAATTTTACAGTCTGAAACAATTTTTGGTGCATATTTTTTTGTTTCGGTATAAACTTTTTCATCCATTTTGATAAAAGTTTCTACTGGTACTTCTTTTTCTTCATCCGATGAATATTCGTCTTTATCAATTGAAGATTGGAAATTTGTTCGAGTTTTAAATTTAAAATCATTTACATTTTCTGTTTCTGCTTTTTTAGAAACAGTGATATCTAGATTTCCAAATGAAATCTTTTTAACACAACTTTCTTCAACTGAAGGGAGTGTTTCATCATCTGAATAAATGACATGATGGTCGAAATTGTTATCTTCATTTCTGTTTAATATTCTCTCAAAATTCTCAATTTCATATTTCTTCTTACGTCCACGCTTCTTTTTTTCGGTTTGGACGGGAACTTCTTCGATTGTAAAATTTTTAGGTTTACGTCCTCTTTTTTTCTTTAATGTTTCCATATTTAAATTAAAATTAATAATTTCTTTAATATAATTTAAAAAAAAGAAAGTTAAATTTTTAACAATGAAGGGAATCATTTGTGGATTTTTATCGGGTATTCTTTTAAAAGAACATGTTCTTGGGTTTCTAAAGGGTGGTTTTGTAAATGCTTTAAATTTATACCATGAAATCCATAAAAAACCACAACCAATTCTTAAAAACAAATCTTTAATTTCAAAAATTTACATCATTTGTAAAATAACAAATGAATCGGAATTTAACGAATGGTTTCCTGAATTAAACACAAAACATCGAACCCAGCCAATGTGGGAATACTTCGAACACAAAAAAATTATCAAAATTGAAGTAGAACCATTTTTAAAAGAAGAACTTATAAATTACGGGGAATTTTTAAATACGACCGGGCTTGACATTGAATTGTTTCGAAGTTTTTCGGAAATGTTTATTTATATTCATTACAATATTAACGAAACTGAATACATAAATGTATACAATAAAGACTCATTTATAGATACATTTGATTTAAAAATACAACAAACCGAATTAATGAATAAATATTCTTCAATTATTTGTGCGACATTTAATTACAATAATAAAACAGAATACATAACGAAGTATTTAAAGAAATATCTTAATAACAGACAACCATTAACAACTGAAATGCTATTATTAAATTACGATAAAATTGACAATGTTAATGTAAATTTACAAATAGTTAATAGTAAAATTATTAATACATATTCTTTATCCGAAACCATTTAAAAAAATAAAAATTAAAAGACCAACTTCGTTTTTAATATGGACGATTATCTTCTTTATATCAAAACCGTCCAATCGCAGAGTATTAAGATTCTTGTTGAATCACTCAAAGAAGTTCTCACTGACATTAATTTATATTTCGATAACAATGGGCTTAAAATCATGACAATGGATAATGCCAGGGTTGCCCTGGTATATGTCCGACTGGTAAAAGACAATTTTGAAGAATATCATTGTTCTTCAAAGAACATGTGTGGAATTAACATGATTTATTTTTTCAAGATTCTAAAGACAGTGAGTAACAACGATGTACTTACACTTTTCATTCGTAAAAATGCAATGAATGAACTCGGTATTCGCATTGAAAATAAAGAAAAAAATACAGTCATGGAATCTTTTCTGAAAATGCTCGATATTTCAGAAGAAAAACTTGATATTCCAGATATTCAATACGATTCTGTTATATCCATGCCATCGGTTGACCTTCAGAAGTATTGTAGAGACCTTTCGGTTATTAGTAATCAGGTAACTATTAGTAGTACGGAATCTAAATTTATTCTTGAATCAAATGGAGACTTTGCATCTCAAAAGATAATTATCGGGGAAGCACAGAATGGTTTAATTTTTTCCAAAAAGAACCAAAATGTAAGTGAGAAGTTTGACCTGAAGTATCTGAATTCATTTACCAAGAGTACTAATCTTTGCAGTACCGTCGAGATTTTCCTCAAGAAGGAATATCCACTGGTAATTGAATACAACGTTGCCAATTTGGGTAAACTTCAATTCTGTCTGGCACCAAAAATCCATGAAGACAATTAAATACTTTTACCGATACAAAATCCCAAAACATTAAAAAATATATCTGTAAGACGTCCATGCATTTTAAATCCCTGACATCCAGCATATATTTCAATAAGTTCCCATAACAAACTTATTAATAAAACATGAATAAGTGTTAATCTTGGTTCTACTTTTGCAAGTAAAACCCAGAATATCACATGTCCGACTGTATAAAAGTCAACATCTGCATTTTTCTGAGCTTCAAATGTATCATTTAAATGTTCCCCACATCCTGTGTGACCACAGTTAATATCAAGAGCGCATTTCAGATATTCCGGTAAATTTATTAATTTAGTGTGTAACCATTTATCAAGTTCAATGGGTAATTGTTTTATAATAAAGATTGTAAATCCAAATATAAAAACTATCAACGCAACTTTCTTATTTATTACATACAACACATAAATCAGAACAAAAAGACATATTAAAAAAACTAAATTTTTATTTTCCATTTATAATTACTTTTATTAAATTAAAAAAAATAATTGTATTTATAAGAAGCTTTAATGGCATCTGGAATAGCAAGCCCATGGGGGTTAACACCTCCAATGCTCGCTGAGATAAACAAAACTCTTGATGAAGAAAGCCACCATCTCACTGGTGAATTTGGATTAAGTTCAATTCCACCAAAATTCAAAGGAAATGAATTTGTAAGCCCGCTCACCGTTAGAAATAAAGGTTATTACAGTGCACCGTCAAATATGGATTTTGGAAAAAGAAAAAACCGCGTTCGAATTGCTTTAAAGAAAGTAAATTCAGACATAAATTACCTTAAAAGAGTTTAAAGAAAAGGAACTTAAATTAAAAAAATGATTCACCCACGAGTTCAAGAGCTATTGGCTATTCCCCAATACGAACAACGTACTCCTGAATGGTATCGTCAACGTGAAAACGCAATTACAGCAAGTGATATACCAACAGTGCTTGGTGAAAACAATTATAAAACACCTTGGGCTTTGTTAGTTGATAAATGTAATGCCAATCCCAAGCCGTTTATAGGAAATCAAGCAACTCGGTGGGGAAACCATTACGAAGACATCGCGGTTGAACGGTACTCTGAACGATACAACAAGGAGGTACTATCATTTGGACTTTTAATTCATAGGGACCACAGTTGGTTAGGTGGTTCTCCAGATGGAATTACAACGGATGGTATACTTTTGGAAGTGAAGTGCCCGTTAAAGCGTAAAATAGTTATGGGAGAGGTTCCCCACCATTACCTTTCCCAAGTTCTTTTGAATCTTGAAATTTGTGACCTCGAACTCGCACACTTTATTGAGTTTATTCCAGGTAACAGTGACAACGATTTTGTTATGAATGTTGTAGAGGTTCATCGCGATCGCGAATGGTTTTCTAAGGAACTTCCAAAAATGAAAGAATTTTGGGACAATGTACTAGTTTATCGCGAACAGGGTATTCAGAAACACCCGAAGTACAAGCCACCTCGTAAAAAGATAGAAGATACGGGATTAACATTAGACATCGGGTCTTTTTATGGAAATACACCAACGGAAAAGAAAGAAACGTTTATGTTTATTGAAGAATCTGAATCAGAACCCGAACCATCAAAATACGTACCGTTTTTAGATGAAAATTAATTTAAAAATTTAAGCGTTATAAAAGAAAGGGGAAACTTGCGTAGATGGGAATCAAAGGTATAAAATCTCTTATTAAAAAGCATGTTCCCGATGCTATTAAGGAACTTAAGTTAAATGAAATATCTGGTAAAACAGTATGTATAGATTCGAGTATTTTGCTTTATAAGTATAGTTTTGTTTATAATGCAGATAATTTTCATATACTCGGATTTTTACATAAAATAATTGAATTGCAAGACCACAACATAAAAATGATATTTGTTTTTGACGGTAAGCCTCCAGAAGCAAAACGCGAAATATTGAATAAACGTAAGGAACAAAATATAAAACTCAAAGAACAAATTGAAACCTTAAAGGAATCTGTTAAATCGGTTACAATTTTTGAGGAAGCTTTTATTGATTCCGATAACGAAACGGAAGAATCCGAAATTAAAAAAGCAAAGGAAATCCATAAAAAAATCAACGCACTTGAAAAAAATGTGAAAAAAGTAACGCGCCAACATTCTCTGGACGTTATGGAATTATTAAAAAGTTTAGGAATCCCTTTTTTGATTTCTGAAACAGAAGCTGAAAAGGGATGCGTATTTTTACAAAAGAATGGGTACTCAGATTATATTCTTACAGAAGATACCGATTGTTTGACATTTGGAGGCACAAATGTTATTTTTAATAAGAAAAACGATTATTTTGTTTGTTATCTTGACAAAGTACTTGAGGGTCTTGAATTAACCCATGAAGCATTTGTAGACCTTTGTATACTTTGTGGATGTGATTATACATGTACGATTCCTAAGGTAGGACCTGTTACTGCATTAAATGCAATCAAAAAGTACAATTCAATAGAAAAATATATAGAAAATACTAAGGTTAGTTTACCCGAGGCGTTTAATTATCAAATTGCGCGTGAATTATTTAAAGTCGATAAAGAAAATGAGTTAACGGAAAATGTAAAAAATAAAGAAAATTTAACGAAAGTACTCATTCGTTGGAATTTGAATTCTTTTATTAGCAAATTCCATTTTTATGAAATTCAAGAATTTTAACTTTTAATTTAATTTAATTTATTCTAAAAATAATTTCTAGGGGTAGAATATAAAATGGGCCTCCTCGGATTTAGCTTCGGTAAAAAACGCCGAACCACCAAACGTCGCGCATCTAAGAAACGCTCTAAAGCCAACCGCAAGCCACCTGCCAAGCTTCTTCGCATGTGCAGAAAGTACCGCGTTAAGGCAACCAAGAAAGTTGGAGGCAAGCGGGTTTACAAGAAAGTCGCTGCCCTCAAGAAGCTCTGCCTCCGCAAGGCCAAGGCCCTTCGCAAGAAGCTCATCAAGGCACACAAGAAATCAATGAAGCACCACAAGAAGACCCACAAGCGCCGGGTTGCCAAGACTCACCGTCGTCGCCGGGATGCATTCGGTGAAGACGAAATGTCTTTCGGTCGTCGCCGCCGGTCATCCTTCGGTGCCATGCCAAAGATGGGATCACCAATGATGGGAGTACCTGCTTTCGGCAAGCGTCGCCGGACTGCCCGAGTTAGCAAGAAGGCTGCCATGAAGGCATTCCGGTCATTCTACAAGCGCCACTGTGCCGGTGCTCGTCGGTCCCGGTTCGGAAACGGCGGTAACCCTCCCCTCAATCAATCCATGGGATACGAATTCTGCCCCAACGGACAGGGAGGTGTTCTTGGATTCAACAGCACCGGTCTCTTCCCCTCCCCCTGCACCAGCGTGAACACAGCCGCCGCAGCCAACGAAATGAAAGCAGTTCTCCCAAGCTACTCCAGCTCTGGATACGGCCGTCGTCGGCGCCGGTCCACAAAGCCCCGGTCATCCAAGCGCCGGTCAGTTGCTGCATTTGGTCGTCGGCGCCGGTCCGTAGCTGCAGGTGGTCGTAAGCGCAAGGCTTACAAGAAGAAGCGGTGTATGTATGTCGGTTCCAAGAAACGTGTCTCTGAAATCGGTCGTCGACGCCGGTCTGCCATCGGTGCTCGTCGGCGCCGGTCTGCCATCGGTGCTCGTCGGCGCCGGTCCACTCGCCGCCGGGTGTAAATTAAAATAAATCACTTACATCAAGTGATTCTTCAATGTTCTTTAAAGTATTTTTAAGGGTAATTTCTCCATTTGGGTGAGATTTATCGGTTCTTATTTTATACGGTGTAAAAGTTTCAAGGTCTTTGGAAATTTTAAACTCTATAATAACTCCCTTTGTAAGGTCAACGGATTCAGGAACAAAATCAATAACACTGTTGTAATTAATATTGTCAGATTTAAAACTTTTGTAAATAGCCAACGCCTTTTTGTAGTAATATAAATTCATTTTCTTCGAAACAACCTTTACCAAAAAATCTATGGTATTATTTTCTTTCCATTTAAATAAAGAATTATCCCTACCAAAAATAATAGGCTTATCAACATGTGTAAATATCATTCCATCAATTTCATTTTCAGTTGTTTTCTTAATGTGCTCCCATGTTTTAGCAATTTCATTACCATATTTATAAAATAATTTTGTCTTGATATTCAAACAATCTGTCTCTTTGTTAACATATCTTTTCACAATAAAATCAATTATACAAGCATATCTCAAACGATGACTCAATTCAAGAAAACTCGTTCCATTGTACGCCATACAATCATGGATAAGATAGTTCCAAGTTCCTTCATTAGAAGGAATTACGTTGGTCTCTGACGAACTCTTCCAAGTTCCTGCTTTTGTTTTTATAATTTCACCATCAAAAATACTCCCCTCAAATACTTCTTTCTTAAAAGAAAAATCCATAAAATAAAATTCATTCTTACGATTTATCATAAAACACATCGGTTTATCATTTATATGCAATAACAACAAAATAGCACGTTCACCATCAGATTTTTCACAAACCATATATTCTTCTTTCAATGGAAAGTCTTTGCGTTCAAATGCAACAGGCTGAGGACCTGGGAAGTTGTCCCGTTTTAAACTTGTTCCAAATAACGATTCGCATTCAATAAATATTTTTTCTTTAAGTTCTTTGGAATCAACCAAGTACGCTTTTCCGTTACAAAAATCGACGTTCATCTTTTATTTTAAATTATAAACGCTGATTTTGTTAAGTAAATTTTTTTTTGTAAAAAAGTAAAAAAGGAACTTTAACCGTTTAAAGTAGTTGAGCTTCGCTGAACTTAGTAACCGTTAATTTTTAATAACGGTATTTAGGGTCATAGTCAGCAACATCCAATTCAAATGTTAAAAGATGTTCGCGATTATGGAAATCATAAAATGTATTGTCATATTTATAAAAAGAAATTTTAAAATTCTCTAAAGTTATAGGTGGCTCAAAATTTAAAACCTTTTTATCAAAATCTGAGCCCTTTAGAGCCTTTAAATTACCAGGTGGTCTTGATATAGCAATTTGAACTGGGTTTGTTGAATTTGTTGTTGAATTATAAGTCTGTATATTATCAGGATCATTTGCATCATAAATAATAACAGCAAATTTTTGATTTGTTGCAATATCTGAACTTTCAACTCGGTCAGCCGATTTATTTCCAAACTCAAGTTGCATAATAATATACTTCGGATCGTCTTTTAAGTTGTAGTCATAAGACCCAGCAAGAGCATTTATTGTAACTGTATGTGTTGTACCTGCTTGAAGATTTGCAGGAGTACATGTTCCGCCGTCCGTTGTTCCATAAATAACAACATTTGTTCCCGAACTGTAAACTTCTTTATTAAAACCCATAACTCGAAATGGACTTCCTGAATTATAATATGTATTAGTAAAATCTATACTAAATGGAACTGCTGAATTTGTAATAACTATTCTATTAAGAACAGATGCATTGTTACCAGTACCATTTGGTGGAGGCAAGGTTGCCAAAAAAACATCAAATGTAATAGAAAGTGTCCGTAGGACTCGTTGAAGTTCTGCAATTAATCCAAATACAGGATCCGAAGTTCCATCTGATACGTAATTAATACTTCCAGTTACATTCGAACCTATAAGATACTGTCCTGGTGTAAGTGTAAGTGCTACAAATGCACCACCATTAACACTTACTAATAAAAGATTATTTTCCGAATTGATATTGTATTCTGTTTTAGGCATCATAGCTGCAATAAGTTCAATACGTTCAACATTACGATGGGGTTCCATAAGTTCAACAAGGTATTCATTTGGTAATGGGTAAATAGTATAATTACGTTGTCTTGAATCAACAATGATATTGTGTTTACTAATAACTTTTGATTTTGTCGGAAGTTCTCTTTCAACTTTACTAAGGTCTATGTTTTCCAAAGGTATTTTATAGTAGTCTTCATTTAAATTTGTTGTATCAACACCAAGTTCACGAAGCCTGTCAAGAGCAGCTTCAACGTCGTATCGACTCATTTGTTTTAAATAACCTTTTATTTTTAAATTACTTTTTTAATATTTCATTTTCAATCTGAAAAAGTATATTCTTGCAATTATTTAAACAGTTTTCTTTGTTTAATGAGACCGATTCTTTGTGATTATCAACTGAACTGATAGATAAATCCAATGAAGCATTACTAACATTCCGAGTAATATTCATATTCACTATCTTCCTTTTTGATGTCTTAGAAACAATACCAAACAATAAAGTTTGAAGTATTTTAGTAATTGGGATTTCTTGGCTTGCATAATACTTACACATTCCATTTGTCCGACCTTCAGATGTTTCCTTCTTACAATAGCATCTCTGACAAACACCTGTCGGAGTAATTTGAAAATAAATACCAGAAGAATTGTGCTTACGGTTTACGTTCATACAAAAATTTTCATCGGGTTCGGCATAATAACAATTTTCATTCTTTGTTAACTTGACAATTTTTATTTTGCTATGCGTTGCTTTGTAATTACGCTTTATAAAAGATTCAATTTTCAAAGTAGTTTCATCTTCCGAACCAGAATTTTTAGAAACAGTACGCTTCTTCTTTTCTTTCAAAACAACATCAAGTTCCTTAAGTAATTCAGATGCAGAAACACCACGATAATTATAAATACTTGTTTCATTTAGCATCACATGAAAATTTGAAATTGATGTAAAGTATGTCCGTTCACAAGGACCCAAAACAGCTTTAGGTGTATAAATACGACCTTCGTCTTTTTTACCAGTTCCTTCACACGATTCACACGTTTCACGGAATTCTTTTTTGTTTTTGCAGCTTTTACAAATTACCATCTTGCGACACCCAACCATCCGAAGACCATTGTCTTCATAAACTGCAAGGTCAACAACATCTTCCCAAGTGTTGTAGCTTTCACGTTCTCCAAAGGTACTGATTAGTTTTTCAATAAATTTCACACGAAGTTTTTTTGCCGTTTCAACCGTTATCCATATATCCGGCCACACCAAATGAAAACCACATTTAATAAGCTCAGTTTCATTTAAAAGAACCTTTTTAGTATCAGCACCACAAATAATAACCTTGAACGAACCATAGTATTCTTCGACAATTCCATTTAATAACTCAACTAACTTAGAAATGTATTCGAGTGTTACCGTTTCAGTTTCATACATATCGATATCACAAATAAACTTGAAAACAGGAGTACGGTTCTCACAAATGTAATGTTTTTCACCATTTTGAAGGTCAATAGCCAGTAAATTCAAGAATTCGGGATAATCGTCCTTTGCGATACCCCATGTACCACCATCCAGCAAAAAATGAGTTGCTGTTGCCTTGCGTTCCTTGGAATCAGTTGTTTTTATAAAGTACTTTTTGGAAAATACCCATTTCTTCAAAGGATTCAGATTTTTAGACATAAATAAGTCGAATGAAATCCTTTTCTTAGTATTCATTACACTCATTTTTTAAAGTAATTTTCAGTTTACAGATTTTTATTTATACTTGTTGGTAATCCATGTCCGAAAAGAATCATATAAATTAAAATAACTGCAGCACACAGTATACTTCTGTTTTCTGCAACAACACTTGATTGTTTAAGAACATAGAGCATTAAAAGATAAAGAACTACACCTATAATAGTTGCATGGATAAGCATTGTAGTTCCGCGCTCCATTGCTTTACATTTCGCTTTTATTTTAATTTTAAGTTTAAACAAATGTTTTTTTTAAACAAATTTAATTACTGCGCTAATTCGTGTGATATGGACGCTTTTATTTCCTGGTACACTTAGCTCTTTGCGCTTGATACTTTTAACTTCCATAAAGTTACACTTTGCTCGGGATTTTTCAGATTCACGTTCTTTAAGAGTCCCATTCATGTCATTTTCAATATCTTCTATATGTTCTATAGCATAATTAATGATATCGTCACTTATCGCAAATCGGAAAAAATTTAACTGTCCGATAGTTGTTATGATGTACTCCTTATGGTCCATTTTTATATTTGGGTTAAAATCGATGATTTCCATTTTACGGTAGTCAAAAATAACACGTTCACGGCGACAAAATGGGTCACAAAACTTCTTTGAATATGCTTTAAGCTGAGATTTGTAACTCTTAAATGGAAAGTAACTCAGTGGTTCTCCATTTTTCAAAAGAGTATAACTTGTATTATACTTTTTTGAATAATTTGTTACAAACCAATCAAGTGACCTCAATGAAAGCCTTGTTTGTTGTAAGATTATGGGTAGAAGTATTTTCAAATTACTTTCAGTATAAAAATCCAGTAATTTTGTTTTTAAAAGCGATTCTTTAGAAGAAATACTTTTTTCCATTTTGACCCTAAGGTATTAGTAACTTTTATTTTTATTCCTTTAAATGTAATTTAATTTTTAATTAAAAAGGATGAAATAAGATAAAACGCCATTCCTGCAATAACAGAGTTTACTATGAGTGCTACAACACTTGGCTCAGCAGAACCCATCAATGGAAAATGCATAATTTGTTTCCATATGAACTTACTGTTAAGTAGCATAAAAATAACAATAACCAAAAGTGTATACTTTAAAGTAGGAGAATCAAATGCTCCTGAAAATGTACTCTTTCCACCAAATGTACTCTTCTTAAGTATACCACGCGTAGGACCCATTGCATTTTGCTGAGGTGGTTGCTGATACCCTTGTGGTTGCTGCTGCATCATTTGCTGCTGCATCATTTGCTGTTGAAGCATTTGCTGTTGCATCATATCTTCACGTGGGTCGACTTGTGGAGGAGGTGGCATCTGAGGTGGAGGTGGTGGCGGCATTTCGGGTGGTGGGGAATTTCTCCGAATTTTTGTACCGCCTTCTTCGGGAGATGACATTTATATATTTTTAATTTACTTTTTTTTCAAAGATTCTACGAATTAAATGAATTTAATTCGATTAATTAAATGAAATTTAAATTTTAAATTATTTTATTTAAAATCGTAAACCAGTGAATATGGAACCGGTTCTTCTTCAAATGTTGAGTACTTCGATATACACAAAAATACTATTAAAAATATTACAAATAAAATAAGAAGAATTTTATTTAAATTCCACTTAAATTTTTTTACTTCTGGTGTTATTGTTATTTTAAAATTATCGGGGTTCACCAACTTTGGAATCTTTAAAGTTTCGCGATCCATGGAACTTTATATTTACACTTTATATTTTAACCCAACGTTTTACGCCATTTTTTGTTGTTTTAACTTTCCACTGGTTTCCATCAACTCCCTTCTTAACTGTTCCTACCGAAACTGATGTTGCAGAAACCCGGGGAGACTTTCGCTTTGGATGAGTGCTTCGCTTGCGGTAAATGTATTTTTGGGATCTGTTGCGTGGTGATTTGCGCTTTCTAAATGAAGCCCGGCGACGGGTTGCCTTCATTGGTGTAAGTGTTACATATTTTTCAGGACCCTTTGGTTTAAAATGATACTTTTTTCCTTTGATAGTTGCTTTCAGGTATCCTTTTTTGGTAGATTTTGAAACACGCGGTTCATACATTTTTCCATTTATTCTTACAAAAACGGAAAGCTTGGGCTCTTTTCCAGAATATCCTTTAAGTCTGGGACCAAGTTTCTTATTGTTCGGAATTGACCGGCTTTTCTTCTTTTTAATTCTTCCAAATGAAGTGCTATAACGTTTTGGTGGAAGTGCTGGTCCTTCATAGACCTTGCGACGGCGAACACACCGAGGTTTTACTTTTTGACCCTTCCGGCGACCAGACCACCGACACTGAGGATTTGAGCGACAGGACCGCTTCTTGAGTCTCTTACAGAGACGTGGACGTGTGCGTCGACCAATTGAAACCCGGCGTTTCTTCTTAGCACCTGCATACGCTTTTATATTTTGAGCGTACACTGCACGGCGAATCAGTTTGGTATTACCTGATTTCTTAGCTTTGTTAATACATCTCAGAGATACTTTTCCGTTGGTATCAAGATGGTTGCGACGGCACCACCGCCCAAATGTTCCTACTGTTCCCTTACGGCGACTCCGTGCATTGGCGGCTTGAATAAAAAGATTCTTTTTCTTTCCAAAAGCAGGAACAACCTGGCGGGTATTTCCGCACGTTCCATCACCCATTCCGTTTTTACGGTAAATTCGTCGGAGAGATGTTGTCATGCACTTCCGGTAATTTGCGGATTTTTTGCACTTCTTAGCAGCACACTTAAAGTTAGAGCGAATCTTAGAAACCTTAAAGGGTTTCTTGTGACCCTTTGGCATCCGCTTGCATCCCTTGACGCGACGGCGCTTTTTTGTCATTCCAAAGGTTGAAATACGGGATTTACCAAATGCAACGTTGAATTTCTTGATGTACGCAAGTGCAGCTTCATCAATAAGGTCATCCATTTCTTCGCTATCAATCTCAATGTAGACATTATTACGGTATATACCATCTTCACGTAATTCAATGACAATACCTGTATTATTAATGGCTGCAACAAAATCATCATATTCGTCGTTCTTTATCAGGTCAAGAAGGTCATCAATGAATTCAGCTACAAACTTCGTCTGAGATTCAGTTAAAGACGTAGCTGCTGGTGGTTCACCAGAACCAGAAGGAGCTGGTGGTACATAAGCTGGATATTTACCAGCTATCATCTTTCGAGCACGGTTAGTTGCGCGTTCAACTTGTTCTCCTAATTTTACATGTGCCTCACGAGCTTCTGCACGAGCACAGTCATCGAGTGCTGAATCGGGGCGTACATTTTTTCCATCTGGTCCAATTATCTTTGGTATCTTACTGGAAGTATCAAGTGTGTAATTGAGACCGGCTCGCTGGCAAAGTTGGACGATTGCTTGTTTTTGGTCGTTCATATTTGAAATACGTTTTATTTCAGCAACCAGTTCTTGTTTGGTTATTGCTTTAAACATCTTACGAACTTCATCAGAAGGCATGAATGATGCTGCATTAACGGCCGCCGATGTTTCATCGACAACTGCTTCCTTACCTTCCTGCATTAATTTAACTATCCGGTCAGCTTCATCTTTTGAAAGTTTTGAACTGCGAAGGCATCCAGCAACATCTTCGAAGTACATGTGCTCGGCCATCCATTTAAGAAGTGTCTTTTCATCAAGCTTTGCAAGGTCTTCCTGAGTTACTGAACCCTTAACTGTTTCTTCTTCTGTACCGAGATTAAGTGCTTCGACAGCACCTGCAAGTTCAGCAGCTGGAATTTGAACGACCGGAGCAGCTCCTTCCTGTGAAGATGAAGGGGCTGCCACTTTCTTTGCTTTCTTTGGTGTCTCTGCAGCTGGACTGGCTGCTGCACTTGCCGCTTTTTTAGGAGTTGTTTCTTTGGGTGGAACAATACATGTACCTTTGGGACCAAGAGCGCATGGTTTTAGTCCAACAAGTTGAGGAGGCATAGAAAAACGATGGGTAGTTTGGTCTATTTCATATTCTCCATCATCTCCCTTAACAGTTTTAAAATAATATACATAATTTTGGCGTACAGGATTTCCATTGGAATCTTCAGTTATCCATGATTTGTTTCCATCGGAGTCCTGAAGATATACTCCGAACCATTCTCCGCTATCGGTCCCCTTTGTTGCTGGATAAGACATAACACATTCGTTAAGCATGGGAACCATTTTGTAATTATCCAGAAAACCACTTTCATCGAGAATCTTTGCTAAGAATTTCCGAGCAAGAGCTGGGTTATTTGCATAATCTTGGAGCGGTGTTACATCTCTCCATCCACATGTTTCATATGGACGAGGTCCTTTGGGAACAGCCGGGCTTCCCTTTGAGGAAACTTTTTGTTTCTTTAGTAAAGCCATAGCTGCTGCAAGTTCTTTTCGTAATTCCGAAACGTCGTCTCCCATTGAAGTTTGTTTAAATAAAACTGTTATTTTTTTATTTAACCAAATTAAATTTTAATTTTCTTTTATTAGGAATTTCCATGCATTTTCGAGTTCTTTGATTCCTAACGAATCCCAATCTGTATTGTTTTCAAATCCAGATTCTTTGAGCTCATCAATTATTTTCTTACGTTTTTGTGATTTCTTTAGAAGAAAGTCTCGAAGATTTTTTGATAAATTGGGGTCAGCAAATTGTAAGGGTCCTGTTTTATTAATAATACCCAACAAAATACTAAAAAGTAAGGGACGGTCGCGGTCCATCATTTTTACGAGAAGTGGAAGCATTTGTTTATTTATGGTAAGGTCAACTAATTTCTTAGGAAATCTGAATGTATAATCTGTTATTTGACAATTAATATTTTCAGGTAAAATAAGAGAATCGTTTGTTTTGATTGTTTGAGTTTTTGATTGAAAAGTGTACTTTCCGGAATTTAACGCAGTGTTTTCCAGAATGTCTTCAAGCAAAAAAAGATTTGGCTGAATATCATTGTTAAAACGCTTTTTGTATTTTTCTGGATACTTAGAACTTACTCCTAAACGAACAAAACGTTCACCAGTGGTATAGTTTTCATAATAAAGGTCCCATAAACCATCATAATATTTATTCGGTATATAAAGTTCATCAAGACGAACCAAGTTTCCATTCTTGTTAATGGTACAATCAAAAGCAACTTCCTTAACGGCTTTTTCAAATTGACGATTAACATATAATTTTGCCTGTGAACGGTTATACATGTATTGCTGGACCGATATACTTGCAAGATTTTTATGATTATACCCACCAAATGCCTTTATCAGAGCACGGTCTCCTGAAACAAGAATGTCTTTATGTAATATATCTCCAACTGAAGCTCCTTCAGTTATAACTACTTGTGAAAGTGCAAATGTTTTATCGGAACCTTTTATTTCAACATTTCCTTCCTTGTCTGGCTTTGTTACATAGGATTCACGAATAAGAATATCTTCTGGACGAGCACCCTTGTTTACAACTTGCATATCGGTTATAATTTTTCTTGGTGTTCCTTTGCTGTCTTTAACAAAAACTTCAAATATTTTTTCATAACTTCCCATACCAGCAAGATGGATAAATACATTTACAATACGACGTTCTGGTGGAAGCATTTTATGACTACAAAGACGTATACCACGTGCCATAATTTGCTGGAGACGAGAATCATTCCACCAAGGGTCTAAAATATGGATTTGGTCTATATTTTTAAAATCAACTCCCTCCATAACCGTTTGGGTACCAAACATTATTTTCAATTTTGCACCATCTACATTTTCAGGGCTATTAAATAATTTATACGCTTCTTCGACGTGTAATGGATGTTTGGAATTTGCTTCTCCATTCCATACAAAATATTTTCCGCGAAGACCAGGTACTTCTTTAGAATGTAAATCGGTGTATCCTAAATAATTCATAATTGTTGCCATTGCATTTACTCCATAGGTAACGTAATTTGAAAAGACAAATATGGGTCCACGAGATTTTATAATCATTTCGGCAACCTTAGAAAATTTAATACTAAAATAATTTATAAAATCAAGCATCTGTTCCGTAAGTGAATCAATTTCACCAATAACAAATCCAGTATTTCTTTTAAGTAAATCATTTAGTTTTGCACTGATGTCTACTTTAAACTGTGCTATACTTCCATCTAAAACAGTTTTCATATGTTTAGTACCACGATATTCAGGAAATGCTATATTCGCAATTTGATTTGAACTATTAAATACACCGGAACTTGTCTTGTTGTCTTCTTTTGTTACACTTACAAAATAATCATCATCTCTTGAAGATGGAAGATCCTTTTTAACTTCATCTTCAAGAGCATCACAATATTGGTCGTATTGAAATCCACTTTGTTGGTGGTACATAATTGTTGTCTTTTTGTATGGATATGCAATTGGATTACCTCCTTTAAAGTAACTGATGTATCCACTACACATCTTTTTGAAGTATTCTTGATTTATAAAAGAAGTTTCGTTTTCTAAAAAAACATCATTAAAAGCATCTCGTCCATCTGGAAATGGAATACGGGTTCGCAGTAAATTCATTAATAGTCCAAATTCGTACGGCTTATCGTAAATTGGAGTACCCGTTAAAAATACAGTTCGGTAACTTGGTGAAGCATAATAAACGAGTGCATAAAGTAACCGACGATAATTTGTTCCAGTTGCACTTACTAAATTTTGAATTTCATCGATTATGAGTAGTCCATTTTTATTTCGCAATGCATCCAAACGACCTCCCTGTGGGTCACGGAATTGTGGAACAAATTTTCCATTGGGGTCAATTTTAAAAAGGCGATTTAAAAATGTTTCATGGGAAAATATTTCATACACGGTTGTTACCTTCGACTCTTGGTCTTCTATAATACGTTTTGTTTTTCCAACGTAATCGTCTATCTTCGATTGGATATCATTAATTACAAATGGATTTCCACCTTCATTCATCAACTTAAGTTTTTGAGCTTGAAGTTCTGATATTAATTCATTATACTTCAGTAGCTGCTTACGTACAAGTTCACTTCCATAATACTGGCGTTCACCTTCAATAACAATTTGGCCGGAAGCAGCTTTTATAGTACCAGCTTCTATTTTACCGATGATTTCTGCATAGTATTGTTTTTCCAAAGCTGCAGGAACGACAATAAAAACATGGGAATCGGAACGTCCAGAAATTGGTTTTCCCTTTACAGTTCGGTCCTTAAACGCTTCTCCTATAACAATACTTGTTTGGGTTTTTCCAGAACCGAGTCCATGATAAACAAGCATACTGTTTATATCGGTATTGGTATTAAAAATTCTTCCAGCAAACTTTTGTTGTTGTTTGAGTGAATACCCCACACCGTTACAAATTTCATTGAAAGATTTTTCAGGGTCGGCAAAATCTTCACTTGGAAATGAATAAGATTTAAAGTTCTTATCAATCCAACTGTAATATCCAGTACTGTTATAATTTTTATAACTATTGACACTAAATGTCTTTTGTTCGCGATAAATAGTATCACCATCAAAACACTTTATAGTTATAAGATTTCCTTCTGGGTCCAATACGTCCGTTGCGTATTGATTATATTTATCACAACTACTCATTTATTAATTGTTACGAACAAATTAATTTTCAAATTAAAGAAATTAATTTCTCCATGCAAACCTTATTCCGGTGTCATTAAAATTGTTTTGATTTTTCATTTTATAAATTAAGTGTTTTAGTTTATCTGCGTAAATTTCTTTTTCTTTTTCTGGTTCAGTTATTTCAACAATAACTTTACGTTCTTTTTCTTTTGGTTTAACCTTTGATTTAACTTTTTGTTTTTCTTTTGGTTTAACTTTTTCTTTTTCTTTGGATTTCGTTTTTGTTTTTGGTTTTGGTTTGTGTTTTTCTTTTTTTGTTTCTGCTATTTTTTTAATGTATTAATTTTTTTTTATTTTTTGTTCTATTAA
>Ga0114959_10000188_pt1 | contig 59226 bp, 59 predicted proteins | sample C_130625_EF_Meta_FD_87317 | JGI IMG/M metagenome (GOLD analysis project Ga0114959, IMG submission 87317) | Freshwater microbial communities from Lake Croche, Canada to study carbon cycling - C_130625_EF_MetaG | ecosystem: Environmental > Aquatic > Freshwater > Lake | place: Lake Croche, Canada...
ACTCAACACTCAACACTCAACACTCAACACTCAACACTCAACACTCAACACTCAACACTCAACACTCAACACTCAACACTCAACACTCAACACTCAACACTCAACACTCAACACTCAACACCAAATATGACCTCACTCGCATTTGAGAATACATTCACGATGTCAAACGCAGGTGAGCAATTTTTAGGAAATCGTTTACCAATGGACGTACTTTTATTAGTAAAAAGTTTCTGCGCTGACCCTGTTGTAGAAAAGCAAAAAAAACTTAAACGAAAGATATGTTATATATTTAAAAATGCAGATACTAGTCAGGCAATTCGCCAAAGACAAAAAGAAGGCATAATCCCTCATCACGATGATTGTTATGATTATTGGAACGATAAGTATGGGTTATATGGATTAGTGACAGAAATGGTTGTTGGTTTATCAAGGAGAAAAGTACGGTGTATGAATCGTTTGGCACCCCATATGAGGAGACGAACTTCCCAAATGAAGGAACGATTATTTAAAATACCGATTTGCATAAAATGTGGGAATTATTCGACAAAAAAAACACGGTTCAACAGACTATATAGAAAAAAAACAAGTAGGAGGTTCTCAACAATTAGTTATGGATATGATTCTGAGGGGGAATTTGTCATTTATACACCTGAACCAGATAATGAAACATACAAAAATAGACTCTGTTGTGACAATAAGTGTGAGTGGCCTATAGAAGTGTGGTGAGTGGAATTATATTGTGAAAAAATATTATTTACATGGTTTTTTTTCTGTATCTTTACAAGCATCAGCGTTAACCGGTGTTGATTTGTTTTGTATTTGATTTCGAACGTGTTTACTACTGTAAACACTTTTTTTATTTTTATCTTTTCTTCCTTTGGTGCCTTTATCGCCCTTTATTTTTATTTTATCGTCCATGTTTATTTTATCTATATCTATATTTTATTTCATAAAATACCGCTTTAATTTTGTTTTTATGTCATGTTATTGGTATTTATGTTTATGCGTTGCCCATAATTTCTGCATTAAGAAGGTGTTTTTTTATTACATTTTTCCAGTTTCTTTCTACCAAATATTGTTCAAGAACAAACCCATCTGGAAATTTATCATCTGTGCAACCGGATGATGTATAGTTTTCATTATTTCTTAAATTTTGCGTCGTCGGTTCTCCAATCGCTTTTGTATAATTTTCTATTTTTATTTCAATTATATCATCGCTACCCCTCAAATTAGTATTCATATTTCTTAATGTATCGTTATTGCACGCTACGAATACACAAATATAGAACATACTAAACAATAAACTATACAAGAGATACATGATTTCGATTAATTTGTTGTAATTGGTTGTTTTGTGTGATTTGATTTAATCATCAAAATCAATTCAATTTTTTTGTAAAATAAAAAATTGAATGGAAAAACGTTTTAATGATGTGTTATCAAGAACGAATAAAATGAATACTATATCAAGAATAATTAATGAATATTTTAAGGATAGTTCAACCTCTGAATATATGACAACTTTTGAAAATATGAAACTATCAAAAACATTATTATTCCGACTTCCAAAAAACTCAAATATAGAGTATGAATTTTTGCGAACTCTAATAGAAGAAACTTGTAATATCGGAGCTGTTCAAAATCATTATAAATACACAAGCGTAGATGAATACGGATTATCGCAAGACTTATATGTGATTTATTTCAAATTTATTATGATTGGTTCAGAAACAGTAAACAATATTCATACTACTCTATTGCAATATGGATATATGGACATGCATGTATATAATGATTCATATTTAATTCCAATACGTATATTTTATGACGCAAGAGTAAATAAGAGAGTAATTTCTGCGAATAGAGAATTCAACCGAAATAAAACCGATAATGTAGAGAGGTTTAAAGACCCTGAAAAAAACACATCACAAAGGATAAACCGCGAACCCGAACTTGAACCAAATAAACAACCTCTAGTAGAAGAGAACCAGAAATTAACAACGAAAGTGGAATACTTAGAGAGTTCAGTAAATTTATTAAAAAAAGAACTCAAAGAAACAAAGAGAAGGTTGGCAGAATTAGAAGATGACCATAAATGGTGGCGTAAAATATTACATAATAAAATGGAAACCATGCGTACGGAATTATATGATGACATAATTGACAGATTAAATAGAGAATAAAAGATGTAGCCATGAAAAACAGGTCAAGTCCCCGTTGATAATTCATGAAGTTGTCGTCTATCCCAATTCAAAATATACATTAATTCACGGGGTTCTAAATTGTTATAATAATCTATCACCTCTTTTCGTGTGATTTTTTTTTTCGTAGGCGTTTTCAAAGATGGCAAATAAACTTGATGATGCAATTTATGAATATGCGTCGAATATTTTTCAGGAACATGCGTGGCAACTTTTTGAACATAAGTATCCAAATAAAACTTGTGAGTGTTACTAATAAAATCCTCATAAATGTCTCTTGTTTCGCATAGTTTTTTATTGTTATTTATGAAATTTATATATTCGTGGAATTTTCCTATTCGATTTAAACAAAGAAACTGATACTGTAAAATCGGCTCTATGCGGATTATTTTCCTTAAATTTTCATACTCACTTGCCACTATTTTTGTCATCTCTCCTGTAAATTCGTTTGTTATTACAAACCCATATTTTTGGAATTCAATCGTTTCATCAAATAGTTCGGTATAACTCTGAGGGTCATATTTCTTAGGAAACTCTATTACACTATTTACATTTTTAAAAACGTTCCAATCTTCATACATAAAACTGGGAACATATTCCGCTTTGTTTTGTGATAACATGTAAACCGCTACTAAAAATATTCGTGGTCGGTCAATCGACAATATGATTTGGTTATCTTGATGTTGTAATATAAATGTATAGCTCGCATATTTAGGTAAATTATTCAAAAAAGCGATGTCATTAATATCTTGATTAGGAGAAGTACGAAAGGCATCTAAAAACATGTTTTTATAATTCATACCTGATTTTTTATTAGACCCATAAAAACGATATTCTCCACCCACCGCATTTTTTGTAGCTATTTCCCAACTATTTATCCGCGAATCGAAAAATAGATTTATCATAACGCCTTCTATTGCATCACAAATGTTAATTAGTGAACCATTTATACGTGGATAGTTTTTTATAAAAACTCCTACTGGTAATGTTTTCGGAGGAGAAAAACACAAGAGCTGTTTTTCTGGGAAAGAATAAATAACAGACCGATATTGCGTTGCAATATCATTCGGTGATTTCAGTAATTTTTTGTTATAATTTAAAACAACATATAATGCTTTTTTTCGAGAACAATAAATTTTATGTGATATATTATTCATATCAATATCTAATAGATAACTCATTTCGTATAATCTATCATAATAAAACTATTATCTTTATACAATTTTATTATGATAAAATGGATAAATCCACTTTCTAATAAAAACAGCCAAATTTATTTAGAAGGATAGAATATACTAATATATTAAACATGGAAGATAATGAAATAGCCGAGCCTTTGGAAAATATAACAGAAGAAGAGGCAATCACAGAAAACCGCGGTTCTTCTATAACACTAGAATTCGGTGATATTATTGAAATAATTGCGCCTACTAATCCTGAAATACATGAAGGGACTTTTATGATACAATATATCGACAACGAGAAACTTCATATTGTAAATGTTGCGTCTACTAAAAAATATTTAATACGTATAACACCAGATGGTAGATTTACAGATGAATCTATTACACAAATTTATTTGTTAGACCGTAGTGAAGATAAAGGATATGCTAGACAAAATAACTTACTACCGAAAACATGGGTTGATATTTATTTCACAGGTGAAGTCCCAATTATTATTAGTGGTGAAATTACAAATTTAGAAGAAGATATGATTGAACTTACTACTTGGCCAGAATTACGCACTATTTATATTGACTTTGGATACAAAGGTCTTCCGGAAAATATTCCTATCGATAAAATTATAATTCGTGAAAAACCGGTCTCTCTTAAATCGGTTGGTTCTCTCAATTTATTAAAGGGTTCATTAGAAGAAGGAGAAGAGGTCGATTTATCAAATCTTCCAAGCGATGATTTGGCTACTATGGAATTTACGGAATCGGGTGAGTCTATTATTAGTATTCCTGATTCGGCTGTTCCAGATGAAGATATCCGTGAGAATTTACAGAAATTATATAAAACTGCCAACACTATTATTTTCGGCGAAAGATTAGAAGAAATCTCTCAATTAGTAGAAGTTCCCGAAGAAAAACAGCGATATGGTATCGATATTCAAGTAAATGATTTGATGGATGAATTGTTATCTACTATTCCCAATAGTCAGAGAACAAAATTAGTCTTGGATAACATCCATTTAATGATTGAGCGATTTAAGGAATTACGAAAAGAGTATTCATTAGTAGATTCGAATGAAAATGTATATGATGTGAAAACAGTTGGTGCATTTTACAAACCGTTGATTGGACATATTGAAAAAATGGACGTTAATTTGAGGTGGCTAGTTCCTGTAATAACAAACAGACGCAAATTATACGACGTTGGTGTCTCAATAGAAACTGCGGATACCGTTTTTAATAAATTAGACCCGGAACTACGTTCTATTGAACGTATACAAAAGAAAAATAGTGATTTGCCATATGTGATTGCACAAAACCAACTATCTGTGTTTTTTAACCCAGTTGAATTGCCATTAAAACAAGACAATTGTCTATCTTCTATGCAAGTATTAGCGAATTTAGATGCTATTGTAGATAATCTTGAAAATTTCTACAGTAATATCTACAACTCTGCTGGTGTTGTTAGACAGCAATATGTTATACAACGTTATAATTTGGGAGAAACCCACATGAAAGAATCCTTATTAAAATCAGGCAAAACTATTTACACTCGTTCCCAGATGACACCAAACGATAAAATGTGTTTGAAGTCTATTCTTATGTTGCCTTATCCCGTTGTTCGATTTTCCAAAATTGATTTGCCTACTACTAATATTCTCGATAAAGCAACTTTGCATCAAAATTACTTTTTACTATTTAAATTATTAAAAAATAGCGTTCATACCACACACGTAATTGATGATTTATCTAAAGAATTAGATTATGAAAAAATGGAAAAAGATGAACAGCTCGAGTTTTTATCAGGCATTCATGAATTTATATTAGACCCAGATACAGCAGATATTGAACAATATGACGATAGCGAAAAATTCAACAAATTTTTAGAAACGATTATACCGAAAACCCGTTTTCTGATTCGTTTAATACGTAAATACATAAAAGATAATGTGTCGTTTATTGATGTGGTTCAACAACTTGAACCATTTATGGTGTATTCTTCCGATATTACGTATAAACAATATATGGAAATTCGATACTTTATCAAAACACGACTTACTGAGATACGAAAAGAACATCAAAAAAAATCGGAAGAATTCTCCGTATTAAAAAATACAAAATATGCTGTAGAAAATAAACCCATTCCTATTCTTCGTGTGTTGACTGAAAATAGTAAATTGTCTGAGATATTTTTTGAAACATATAAAATTCTATCCAAAGACAACAAATATTTATCCAAAGAAACCTATTTCTCAAATAAGGCGTCGGCTAGCAGTATGAATTCACAAGAAATCCTTGCCCGTATAATTCAGACAGATAATGGTAATCTATATTGTAATATAATCAGTTCTATTCTCATTTCACTAATTACACCAAGTAATTTATTAGATGAACTGACTGCGCAAAACATAGATGATATGACGGATAATGAAAAAATTAAACCAGTAGATTGCACGAAACGTTATTTGGCAAAAAAATATACATCTATGAATGATATGCAAAAAGATAACAACGTAGAAGAATTATATTATGATAAAGAATTTGACGATACGCCATATGATATTATTAAACTTTACGACAAAGAAAGAAAGTCTATGTCACCTGATTTATTTCTGGAATTTTTAAAGGAAAATTTGATAAAAAAACATAGTTGCCCAAAAGACATGGCTGATTCATTAGCTGCAGTATTGATTGCTGGTAAAAAAATGGTTACTGATGGAGAATATGCTTTACTCGAAATCAAGCCTAGACTTCCAGAGAACGTAGATGAATCCAGTTTTAGTGATTCCGAAAAAGAAGAAATGAAAATAGAGGCAGACGCGCGCAAAAAAACCCTTTATTATAGAAGGTTACGTAATAATTGGATTAATGATGATACTATTACTGAAGATGCATTCGTGGATACAAATACGTTGTTTTGTAATATAAGCAAAAATTGTTTAAAAAGTTCAAATAATGTTTGTGAGTCTGTGGTTGATACCGAAAACCGTATAAAAGAACTTACTAAAAAACGAATGATAAATGAATTCGACAGGAGATATGAGGTTAGTGTAGAAGAGTTAGAGGCCAAATTAGAGAAAACAATAGAGTATCATTTGAAATCACTAATTAAAACACAGCGATTAAAGGAAATACAACTCCATAAAATGGATAATCTCGCAGGGATTTTGGGTAATTTGGCATCAAAAATAGACACTATTACTTCACCATATATTAGATTACGCGATTTAATATTAGGACAAGACGATTTTTCTAAGAAACAATATGATATATGCCGTTTTGTAGAAAAATATTGTCGAGACCCGCTAGTAGAACAAGAAGAAGAAAACTCTTGGTGGAAATACTGTAAGGAAACAAATACAAAATTATTTCCATTATCTCTTTTTAGATTAGCGGAGGCATTTGTTAATGGTGATAATTATCCGCATAAATTAGATGAAGTTTCTCGTGAATATGGCATTCTCAGCGATGACGGTGATTCTATTGTTGATAAACATAGTGGGTTTGTATTGAGAAAAATAGATTTCAGCTCAGAAGAAGGATTCGATGATTCTGGCTTTCGAGTTACAACAAATGATATTATGGAAAAAGACCTTGGCACAACTGTTATGGAAGCTCTTGAGAAAAAAGAAAAACCAGTATTTGAGAACCCCACGACAGAAATGATATATAACATATTTTCTACAATTTGTTTAAATATCGAAATACCTGTGGATAGAATATCTGAATTAGTGTTGCGTATATCCGGCGAATTGATTGAAAAATATGTATGGAATGAAGAAACCTATAAGAAAAAATCGGCTGCTCAAGAGAAAAAGACTGGTAAACCATTTGCAGGTACTTATAAGAATTACCGTAATGAATCCATTATTAGTATAACAACTAGCATTCTCTTTATAACAATTCAAACAGCAACGCCGTCATTTCGAGCTAAGAAAACATTTCCTGGTTGCGTAAAATCTTTCAGCGGATATCCTTTGGGTGGGGTTGAAGACCTTACTGGTATTCGATATATGGCATGTGTATTAAATAAAACCAAGAGTTCTATTGAACCGTGGACATCTATTCAAAAGTACAAGGTAGACGCGCTCGAGAAACGTATAAAAGACATAATTGAAAAACAAATAATTATTCGCGATGATATAATTGAGATGTATACAACAAAGCGAAATTTTATATTATTAAATCCAGAAACGGTTGCGCCAGAAGAACACAGCATTAGCAAATGGCAGCATTTTTTACCACCGGTTGTTGATTTTGAAATAGTAAAACGATTGAAAAATGTAGCGACTGACTTTAAGAGCGAATTTATGAAGCAATTACATGATGGCAGTAAATATCAGCATGAATCGATAGGTGTATTGAAAGGAAAAATTATACAACATGGCTATGGTATAATTGAAGTAATAGATACTATTGTAAATTCAAAAGAATTAATTTTAAAAACTATGTCTGGTATGCCTTTTACTGAAAATGCCTGCTGTAATGATAAAAAGATAGTAAATCCTATAACCTATTTTAATGAGGAAGATAATAATATCGCTCTTTTCTTAAGAATAATAATCCAATTAATCTCTATATTAGATGAATCTAAACGAGGGTCTACTGCAAGTATATTATATCATCCCGGTTTTACTGGAATGACTTATCCAACTGTTCCTCTGGGATATTTGGAAGATGATATTTATGCTGCTATTATGAAATATTGCAATTTTGACCGTAATTTACCCATACCCGAAGAATACAAAGCGATTTGTTCTGAAAAACCACCTCAATATAACACGTCATTATCATTCCGGGATAGAGTCGAGTTGTTAAAACGCAACGGTAAGAGATATGGAATCGATGAATTAAATAGCTTGATGAATATTGTTCGACAAAAAAATATCATTAAGATAGGAGATTCGCATGAGTTTACGAAGATAGACGTTTTTAAAGAAATAATAGAGCATTTGGATATGAGTGACTCCAAAATAGTTGACAGGAAATTACGCGAACATCTTATGAATGTTATAGAAAAATATAATCCTACTAAAATGATGGACACCGATTCACCAGAACTTTCTGAATTGAAACGTTATTTGAGCAGAACAAATCGCGAAATGTATACTGAAATAATCAACTTTTTTGGTAGAAATGGCAATTTATTTGAAAAGGATTATAAGAAATTACACGACTTCTTAACAAATATACAAACATGGGAGTTAGACCAACCAGAAAATGCTATGCCTAAAAACTATTATGATGAAGGATTATATAAAATAACACAATTTATACAGAATTCTGTACATAATATTTCCAAAGTTTATCCAGCAATTTTGATGAACAATTCTACCTTTTATAAAAATATTCCAAAACACTGGGGGTTATCTGAAGAACATGTCATGGATATTTCAAAATTCATAGAAAAGTATTATGAAAATATAGAAAAATTCAAAGGCGATGTTGTATTAATGAATCTATTGAATGAAGTGAGTGTTCGCTTGGTTGATTTGAACCGATTTTTGCAAAACATACCGATATCTACTGATATAGTTAAAAAATTTATAGGCGAAAATGACCGCGAAGAAATACATAGATTCCATGGTTTATTTGATAAAAAGACTATTTATATGCTATATTCCTATTGCTTTTATTCAGTTATTTTCGAATATATAGACTGCACAACTGACCCAGATATGTTAAGAACTGATATCGAGGAAATGAGAATGGAGAGACGGAAAAAAATAAATAACAGCAAGAACCCTTCTAATTTGCTTGAATCTGCGGATAATGACGTTACTGAAGTATCTGAAGAATATGATAGCAGTATTCGTGAAATACGTATATCATCTGGCGATGTCTTGGAATTAAAATCGCGAGTTTGTCAACTATTATTAACATTTTTGGACGTTGAACAAAAAAACAAGGAAACTGTCGATTTTTCATATGAACAAGTAATGAAACGTGTAAATCGTTCAAAAGACAAGGAAAAACGCGGTATTGTTGAGAAATTGGGAAAAATGTCTATAGAAGAGCGCGGTGTAGAAGATATGCTTAAGAATTATCGTCTTGGACGCTGGAATGTAGGTCAACAAAAAGGTTTATTTATTTATGACCAAGATACTTATAACCGTGAGAGAAGTGAATTGATTGAACAGATTGGGAAAGAAACTAGCGAGGGAGAAATCGATATAATAACAGAGGACATTTTAGACATTTATGAATTAGATAAATTAGACAATCAGAACGATGCGAATGATATAGAACGAGAAATGTATGATATTGGTGATTTAGGGGAAGGTTTCATGGATGGTCAATATTACGAAGAAGACCGGGATGATGAGACGGATTATTATTAGATACAAAATATAATGGTAATAACAATATATTTTGTAAAACGATTATTTATCAATTCTCTACTTTTATTCGTTTACACGTTTTTGACCTATTTTTAGATAACATTCGTTTTGTTTTTGTGTTTGCAGTTTCATTTGTATTAACTAGAAAACAATCGGACAACTCTTTTAAATATTTCTGTGTAAATATTTTTCTTGGTTTCAAATCTTTCTGTGTTTCTTTCAAAGTTATTTTCAACTTTGGAATATAATCTTTCGGTAAATTATTAACATAACACACATTTTGACTATTTGGAAGGTCTTTATAATATATAAGTTCTTTGTCGGTCATATTTAATACTATTTGACTAGTAGTACATATTGTTGGTTTTTTTTCTAATCCATTTACCATTTTTGCAGACAAACGTTTATCTCTATAAGGATGAAACCTAGGGTCTACATTTGTATAATTTCGGTTCATAAGATTTACTAATTCATCTATCGTTTTCGGTTTATTGTTTGCTAATTCAGTTTCGACTATTTTTCTTCTTAAAAATGATGATAACCCTTTTATTCCATTAACATAACCTTCGTTTGTAATGACACCGTGGTTGGTGAATACTGTTGTGCCGTCAATATCTTCTATCTTAATGTCATTTGAAGCGTTATTTTCTATGTGTAAAATTTTATCAGAGCAAAACACAATAGTGTGTCCTTCAAAAATATAACTTTCGTCGGCGCTTTTACACCTTTTCTCATTTAAAACGCCCATTTTATAAATCAATAATTAAATTACAATTGTATTACTATTTTTACATTTGCAATTACAAAAATATATTTATAATATATAATGGATAGTTTATTTACATATAGAGATAAAATAGAAGGAAAAATTGGTATTGGTAGATTACCTAATGATTTACAAGCCATTTTAGATGATATATCAAAAGAATATTATAATATAATTCCTGATAAAAACGCATCTACATATCATACTTGGTATGATGATATGCCATATTCTATAAAATCTAAAGTAGAACAAATTCAAAAAAATAATTTTTGGAATAAATTATGTGATGGTAGTGAAAAATGCGTAAAAATTAGTGCGAATGAAATGGATGAATTATATTATTCTAATCCTAAAAATAATTTGGATAAAATTAATTTATATGGTGCGTCAAATTATTATATTCATAAAGATTGTATTTATAATTTTGATGGTATTAAATTTTATAGAATTATTATTGGATTAACTAATGGTAATGATAATATTATAACAAGATTTGTTAACTTAGATATGGAAAAAAAGTTAAACAAAGGAGATTATTTATTATTTGATTTTGATAAGACATATCATCAAGTTATTAAAACTAAAACAGATAAAAATACTCCTAGAATATTGTTAAAAATACACTATATAATATGTGAAAATTGTGAATATTCACCCAAATATGTTGAAAATATAAAACAGTTTTATTTATATTATGAATATGTTACACGAAATATTATGAATTTTGGAACAGAACCTGAAGGATTTTTTAATTTTTTTATAGGATTATTAGTACAATTTTTTTTTACACCATATATTCAATATATTATATTATTTATAATTCTTATAATCCTTATAAATTTAAAGTTTGTATTCAAAATAAAATTAATATATAAAAATTTGTTAAAAATAATAAAATATGTGTCATTTTCGTTAATATTTATTTATTTACTAATAGTAACATTTTATTGGTTAAGATATAAATTATTTGGTATAAAATAAAATTATTATATTATATTATAATGTTTAATAAAAAAAGTGATAAGAGAAATACCAAAAGAAAAATACAGAAATATAATTAAGGGAGCATACGAAAGACCAGAAAAATATGTATCCAAGAAAAATAATACACGAAAAATCAAGAAGAATTATTTATGAATCCTCATTTAAAATGGGCGTTTTAAATGAGAAAAGGTGTAAATATATCATAAAATTCTTTACAACTGTTATTATCAGTTATTAATTTATATATTACATTTTTTTTTCGTTTCAACGCTTTTGTTTTTATTTTTTTGTGATTTTTACTATCAGAAGCACTTAATGTAGAATTTATAACACCCAAACCATTTTCATTCATACCTTCAATCCAACCAGTAATTTTATCTCTAATATAAGCAACTTCTATTCCATTTACTATTTCGTGAATAATATCAATTTTAGGGCGATATGCCCTATCGCGGTTTTTTGCTAATATTTTTTTCCCGTCAATTTCTGTATATACTATTATGCACATTCTTACTATTTACTTAGAAAAATATTATATGAATAAAATATATAATGTATAATACTACTGAAAGAGCAAAGGAATTTCGTAAAAGAAATGAAACAACCGGTAAAAATTTAGCGAAAATAACCTTTCCTTCGTTATTTTCGGAAGAAGAAAAGAAAATAAAAGGTTATGCTCCATTAAATCCAATAACCGAAAGAGCAAAAGAAATTCGTAAAAGAGAAGATGGAAAAAGAAAAACGCAAAAACTTCCACCATTAACTAATCCATCTCAACGAACTACAGCTAAAGCGCGTTCTTCGAAATCTCCTTCTTCAAAGTCGTCTCGTAGTTCAAAATCTCCTTCTTCAAAAAAACATCGAACTACATCTAAATCGCCCTCGGCAAAAAAAAATAAAACATCATCAAAGTCGCCTCGCCATTCACAAAAAAAACGCAAACCAATATCTCTTAACCCAATAGAAAATCGTAACGTTTCTGACCAACCAATTTTTGAGAGTAAACCCCTTCCTCCGATTACCTCGTCGCGAGCGTGATTTACTATGTCACTATAAAGCACGATTCATAATGAATAGATGAAATTAAATAGATTATAGATGATAATAGAGTTTATAACAATACACATCGTAGTAACTACGGTGTTGATGTGTAAATTATATTTATTTATTATGATTAAATTCATTCTATTTTGTTGCAATTCTTCATCTGTTAATAACCGATGTCTTCTTGATTTAATTAACCTGTTATTTGTTTCTACCGTTAGCCGTTCATCTTTTTCTATGTCGTGAAAGAACCCATAATCCTCATCTACCATATCATCTAATTTATCGTTAGATATATGTTCTATATATTGTATTGTCGTATAACAGATTATCTTCATATTTTTTTTTATGAAAATAATTAAATAAACGCATTATTTCAATTTTATAATCTAAATATAAAATAATGTATAGCATCAAAGGATTTGTAAGATTTCATAAATTAAGTGTGGCTATTATCTTATTTTTAGTCATATTTTCGATAATTCATTTTGTAAAACCGGGATTTATATATAATAAAGAAGGCGGATTTCGCCCATTTGGTGTTGGATACCGACATAAAACCGTTGTTCCTATTTGGTTAGTCGCAATTTTTGTCTCCATTCTATCCTACCTGTCTGTTTTATATTATTTAGCGTATATGTAAATTTTTTTTCATACAAGTAAAATATATATTTTACTTGTAATGGAGTTTCCTCGTCTTATAGAACCAACCGCAAAGAATTATATCTTCCAAACGTTACAACAATGTCACACCCATCGTGTTACCATTTATTATTATGCATTAAACATCGGTGTTTTTATATTATTTATAACATGTGTTGGTATTATTCTATACTATTGTAGTAAAAACAAATTGTCTGACTATGAAAAACAGCAACGTATGTTAAGTGACCAACAATATGTTTTATCTAAGATACGTTATTATCAAGAAGATAGTAAAGCTAAAAAAGCGCAAGTTTCTGGTATAACTAGTTTGCCTGTTATTTGACATTAGACACGGTTTCTGTATATAATTTTAGTATTTATATATATTATACGATGTCAATTAATGAAGAAAGGGAAGAAATTATAACGCAACAGAATACAGCACAAGAAACCTTAAAGAATATTTTAGAAAAATCAAATCGTGGTTCTCAATTATTAAGAATAAGAGAGCCATTATCTGGTGATTTAGACTTTTCCATTTTAAAAGAGAACGGATTTGACGTTATACAATACATTAGTATTGAAAAGGGTAAGGTTACTAGTATTACTGGTTTGCCAGAGGATTTACAATCTCTTGTATGCCCTGGAAATCTATTAACCGAATTAACAAATTTACCTGTTGGGTTAAAAGATATTGACGTTGAATATAACTATCTTACCACTATTGATTTAAGTGAATTAGACCAATTGGAACATGCAAATCTATCACACAATCAATTGAAAACTTTGGAAAAATTGCCTTCAAATTTAACAACTCTATTATGCGACCATAATAAATTAGGGAGACTTGACTTGAACGGTGTCAATCATTTAGAAACATTAAATGTATCTAATAATCCCATTACCTTTATTGAAAATTTACCAGAAGGTATATCAAATTTTAAAATGGAGAACACACCCAGTATAGAGTTCCGCAATTTTTCTGAAATACCTAACCCTACTGGTGAAATCGAGTCGAGTGATGACGTTTTAGAGAAAAAAGATTTTAAAGATGCGCTTAATATTTATTTTAAATTAAAAACAAAATATGAAAATGATATTTACAGGATGAAAAAAAACATATACTCTGAAGAACCTAATAAAAAACTAGCCAAAAAGAAAATGGCAGAAGTAAAACCGAAATGTATTAAATGCAAGCGCCCAGTCGGCACAATATTTTCTAATGGAAAACAAAAAAATCGTTATTCTGTAATATGCGGAGACCCTGACCCGAATAGCAAATGCGACTTAAATATCAGTATTTTTACAGGGACATATACTAATCTAGAATATACTCTCAATCTTTTCAAAGATGAAATAGACGACGTAAAAGATAATATTATTCAACAGAAACTAGACACTCTTTTCAACTACGTGTCTGAAGAAGAATCTGTAAAATTATTCAAAAAAGAATTACAGAATTATAGTGAAAATAATACCATTTATAAATCGATGCTGGATAAATACAACGATTTGTATAACAACCGTGAAAAATCTGATGCTATAAATAATAAATTAGCCAATATTTTCAAACTAATAGAGCATAATAGAGAACTTTTACAGGAGTATAAAAAAACACAAAATCGCGAGTTTTTATTAACCGCGTTGAATCTACAGATAAAGGAATTAGCACCAGAAATTCGAAATTTACGTATGTTAAAACATGAAGTAATGGAGATGGACGAAGATACCTTAGTTCGTTATCCAAATTCTTTAGATAAAACGGAAAATTTATCAGGAGAACCACCTCGGGTAATAAAATATATTAAATAAAAAGTTTATAAAAAATTGAATCCTTTTTTATAAAATAGTAATGTTACAATCAATCAACCAAACTATTAATCAAATAACCGAACAACTACTTAACGCACCTATTATTATTCCCATTATCAATATGGCTTCTATGGCTGCTATGGCTCTAGGCATTTCAGATGAAGATAAACACATAGTTGGTATAACATCTACCGAGATACAGCTTAGTAAAAAACAGGATTATACGGTCAAGGGAACCTATAAAAACCACGAAACTGGAGAACAGTTTGAGTGGCTTGCACTATTTGACGGACATGGGCATGACGTAATTATCGACGCCATACGAAAAATTGACCTGAATCAATTTGTCGCACATGAAAATCCGCCAAAGGCTCTCCAAGATTATATTACCGAAAAAAAAATATTGCAATCTTGGGTTTCTTCTGGCTCTACCATGTGCTTAGCCAAAATTTACAAAGACAAAATCGTGTGCTTCTCAGTAGGTGACTCATTTCTCTTTGTTTATGAAGATGGGAAAAAAGTTTATAAAAACGCGCTTCACAAATGGGAAAATATGGTCGAACAGCAACGTTTGAACACATGGGACCTACAAGTACGCACAGAACCAAGCAAAGGTTTTACCGTTTTAACGCCTACGACACTAATCGGTAAAGACTGTACATATATAAAATATGGAAACGAAAGACTTCTAGCCGCGTCGCAGGCAATAGGTCACAACAACATGACAGGGATTTCACCAGATATTTTCGAAATCGAAATTAAAACTGGTTCATTCTATCGTGTCCTTATGGCAAGTGATGGGGTATTCGATGTTTTGATGGAAAATGAGGATGAAAATCTGGGGTTTTCAACAAAAACTAGTGAAGAAATCGCTAAATTTGCAGAAGCGCGTTGGCGACAATCATGGCATTTAGCAAACCCGGTTGATAATACTCCTGTTCCGGGTTCCGAATTTAGGTTTACAGCCCCGAGCCACTTTGATGACATTTCAGTCGGCGTTGTAGATATCGTTCCATTCTAATAATAACATCAAATAAAAAGAAAAATAAAATAAAAACCCTAAAAATCAAAACATAAATACTTGTATATATTGTATTTATTTTTTTATGTATTCAGCAACTGTTGTAATTCGACACACCATCCCATAGTATGCTATTTTGGTTTGCCCATGCTTTTTTAGAGCAAATCGAATTTATACCACCTCGTGTCCATCCAGCTTCAGAAAAATTAATAGAATTATTATTTAACCCATAAGTAGTGGATGGATTTAATGTTAATATTCCTTCAGCGTTATAAATTTTACCCGTATTTTTTGCGGTTTTAAGAGGAATCATACATGAACTTGGGTCAGTAGTTACTGTTTGCCAATAATCTGGGCAAGATGCTGATTGAGGCGGATATGCATTTTTTGTGTCTGATTTAGATGACAATTTAATTCCAATATATGTTAAAATGATTACCAATATAACGATAGCGGTTGATAACACAATTATATTAAATAGGTCCATCTCGGATTTATATTATATATCTATAAAAAATCCTTGAAATGCTAAATCTATTTAGTAAATATCTAGGTTCTCAAAGCAGTATTTATTTCTTAAGAAAGAATATACAACTATGTCTTATAAATCAGTAACTCCAGACCCAATTAATAATACAAATAGAATATTAGATATGCAAAGGTATAATGGGCGGGTAAATATCGCAGAACCACCTTCGCCAGATTTATGGTTCAAAATGCAGGAGAAAATAGCTATTAAAAATAAAACAACTGAATATCGCGAGGCTTTGGATGGAACATTAGAAGCGAATGTTCTCGCACAGGTTTATTTTTCTGCTGAAAATATACAAATTGTTCAAAATGCATTACGCGCTGGTGTTTATAGAATGTCAGATGATAAATTCGTTATTGCGCCACAAAACGTTGATACATTGAAAATTATCATGCGCAGTATTTATCTACAATATGCGGAACATTCCCCACATGATATAACGGGTCAGGTAGAAAGATTAAATAAATTGGTTCTCGATTATGCTGTCCCAACAGTTTATAATGAAGCTATGGGATATTTGAAATATCGCCAAGACCAAAGCACTTTAGTTGTTCCTTTAGAATTACCTCGTCATCATGACCGAGAATATAAACAGTTAGAACTAAAGAAATGGTTTTAGCAAGTGCATTTTGGAAACTTGGTATGCCTTTACTCAGAAATCCCCCGGGCAAATTCTTGCCTGGGGGATAAATGTTAGTATATATATTTGTTGGATTACATCAACTAACAAATATATCTTATTGAATTGCCAACGTATTCTTATCTACGATGACTTCTTTGAGAACATTCTTTAATATTTTTTCATCTTGTTTTTCTATTCCTTCGTGTGTATATTCACCAATAGAACTTAATGATATCTTAACAAATTCTTCATTCTTCGGTGTTGCTACATCGCGAAACTCTGGGTTTTTCTCTTGCCATACCGGCATCATTTTTAGATTTTTCTTTTCTACTTGTCTTATTACATTTCTCAATTTTGTTTTGTCATCGTTCTCCTTTTCCCATTTATCGTGGTCTTTTATATAAACAGTTTCTCTTTTATAATCTGTACAATGGAGAGGTCTCGAATAAACATCCAACTCTTTCAGTTTATTTATTAAAATTCTTGAAATGCCGAGAACATATCCTAAACGTCCAGTTGTTTCTAAATCTTCAACTGTTAATTGTAATGATTCTAAAAACTCCGTTATATTCAAGGCATCTTTGCATTTTTCATGTAAAAACAAATTCAAATTAAATGTATTGTTTGAGTTGTTATTAATAGTAGTCATTTGATTTTTTGTTAACTCAATTATAGTATTTTGAAACTCCTTTTGTTGTTCTAGTAATTTATTTTGCAACTCTTTTTGTTGCTCCATCATAAACACTTGCATGTCTTTATTGTTTTGAACAACCTCCATGAATATTTCAGGAGTTACTGTTTGTGTTGTATCTGGAATGTTCTCAAAATTACATATTTTTTTATGTTTCCACAAATTACTTGCCGAACTATATATTTTTTTACAGGATGGACATTGGTTTGCTTCTTCGTTATTTATATTTAAATTATGTTTTTTCGTAGTTAGATGTTTGTTGTAATCCCGTTTATAGCTAGTAAAATAGTTACATTTTATACAATTATATGATGCGGGACTTTTTTTCTCCTTAAGTTCTCCACATATCCCATCTGTTTTTTTTGTAGATGAAGATATCGGTAAACACATAGTATCGTCTTGTTTTATATTTTCACCAATAACTATTTTATTTTTGTGGGACTTTTTTTCTCCATTCATTTCTCTCTAAGGAGAAAAAAAGTCCTAAATGTTGGGTTTTGCGTAAAATTGTTTGATTACTAATTTTACGGAATATTATTTAATTATAGGACTTTTCTTCTCCTCAACTTCTCCTTTCTCCTAAACCCAACCTGAAATCGGACTTTTTATAGTTTGCTTACCATTAATGGTAATCTGACATAAAATTTAATGATAATTTTTGACGGATTTTAGGACTTTTTTTCTCCATCCAAGGAGAAGATTTGTCCCACTACATAATTTTAAATAAAATTATGTATAAAAATATGCAGCCAAATGAAAATTATTTTTTCTGTTGGGACAGCATCACCGAGTAAAATGGGGTATTTTGCAAAAGTCCAGGCCACCTTTTTGAAATTGGACATTTTTAAAATGTCCAAAAAAAAAAAACGTAGCCATTTCTTTTTTCGGGTTTTTTTAAATATTTGGTAGTAAAATTATTTAAATCACATGATTACATAAATCACATGATTACAATTGTATATAGTATCAATAACCCCTTATTTCTTAACTGCCAACTTTTTCTTAGTAAGAGGTTGACCTCCAGCTTGAATCTTCTCACGTCTGACTTTATATATAATATACTGTTGTTCCAAAGCTGCCAATTCGTCCAACCACATCTTTTGAAGAGTCTTTGCTTTTAGTGCTGCCAACTCCATCTCCGTATTTTCCTTTTCCTTCATGATAGACTCCACATTCTCTTGTGTTACTGAGTCCATCGGCATTTTTACCAAGTATTTAAAATCTCCGTCAATTTGCGCAAATTTCATACCGGTTAATAATTCCGCAACTTGCGCGGCTGTTTTTCTGCGCAAATCAATTGTGCCAGCCAACGTTTCTTGAATATATCTTGCACGATTTGATAGACGAACCAATTTCTTTTCCATATCAGCAACCAAATAATCCTTTCTCTTTTGATAAAGTCCCATGCGAACGCCATAGAAGTCATCAATAACCTCTTCGACCGTATCATACTTATGTAGTTTTATTTCAGAATTAAACATATGCATGTTTGTTGTACTAACAGTAGTTGTCAATTTTAACAGCTTTTCAACACCAGTAATTCCGTTTGCATCTACATCTGCTTGTAATTCTGCCAATTTCCCCTTTGGAAATACCACTGTAAAGTCAACCGAAACTTCTGTAGATATAGATGTAAAGTCTTTAAGGACTGGAGGGACCTTTTTACCTGCCTTATCAACACTACCATCAACTAGACTTTCAAGAAAGCTTGTATATGGCATAGTCCATTTTCCAACGGGTAGTTCTGTTATACGGATTTTATCATCAGCAATTACTTGATAAACACCCTTTACCAAGTATTTCTTGTCCGCAATTTTTTTAATTGGACCAGTAAATCCTTCATAATAAGGAACAAAGTCAATATCTGAAGTCGGTTTGTTTTCGAGTTTCAATCGCAAATATTTTATTATTGTTTCTGGATTATAAGGCGCAATATCGCTAGAAAATCCAGTTCCAATTCCTGAAATACCATTTATCAAGGCAAAAGGAATAATCGGAACATAATACTCTGGTTCGACAATAGTTCCATCATCATTCAAATAGGACAAAACTGCGTCGTCCGCTTCTGGAAAGATTGCACGTGTTAGATTATTTAAATGTGTAAAGATATATCTTTCAGAAGCACTATCATCACCGCCTTGAAGACGAGTTCCAAACTGACCAAGCGGTTCCAACAAATTAATATTGTTTGAACCCACAAAATTCTGTGCCATATTTACAATCGCACCGTTTAGAGATGCTTCGCCATGGTGATATGCAGAATGTTCGGAAACATAACCAGAAAACTGAGCTACCTTAATTTCACTCTTCAAATTTCGCTTAAACGCGCTAAATAATATTTTACGGAGTGAAATTTTAAGACCATCTACCATATTTGGAATTGAACGAGCACAATCGTATGTGCTGAAATGAATCATCTCCTGGTCAACGAACTGCTCATATGGAACGTTAAGTCGGCTCGTATCCAAATATGCATTTTTATCATAATTTTCCAACCAGGTTTTACGGTCGTCTGCTCGTTCTTTATTGAATACCTTATCAATTGTATCATCACTAGTAGGACCTGAATAAACGAAATCCACGATTTTTTTGTTGGCAAAATAATCTTTGAACTCGGCGGCGGTCGATGTACCCAAACCCTTAAAATACTTGATTGTCCAACCAGTCGGACCTGCTTCGCCGAATGAAGATTTCCACTTTTGATATTCGCCATCATTATAAAATAGCATGGTTTGGGCACCTTTTTTAGCGCGTAAGATAGGAGTATTCATAAATGAAATGAATCCCGGTATCTTTACAAGACTAGCCCATTCGCTATGGAATAAATTAATACACAAACCCTTAATATGTGAACCATCCAAATCCTGATCCGTCATAAACATGATTTTCCCGTATCGGAGACTTTGGTTTACATCTGCGATTGTCGCATAATTTCGACCAGTTTCCAAACCTAATATCTTTTTAATATCTGTAATTTCCTTATTGTCAGTTATCTTTTTGATTTGTTGACCGCGAACATTCAATAGCTTTCCTTTCAGAGGATAAATACCGATTGTATTACGGTCGTTACTAGAAAGTCCAGATACAATACCAGACATAGCTGAAAGTCCCTCACAAAGAATGAGAATACATTCTTTTGATTGAGCAGTTCCGCTGAAATTAGCATCGATGAAATTGGCGATGCCACGAATTGTCTTCGTTTTTGTTCCATCTGTCTTCTTCGCTTGTTTATTTTCCTTTGCTTCTGTAAGCGACATCGCCACATCCATTACTCCCATTTTCGCAACTTTCTCAATAAACGCATCTGATACTGTACATGTCGAACCAAATTTATTGGATGGTGTATTCATGAAATCCTTCGTTTGACTATCAAACGATGGATTTTCAATATCACATCGCAAGAATAATATCAGTTGTTCTTTAATAGATGTTGCATTTACCTTTATCTTTTTCTTTTTCTCGATAAAATCACATAGTTTTCTAACAATTTGACCCATAATATAATCAACATGTTTACCGCCTTTGAATGTGCAAATACCATTTACAAAAGATACTGCGACAAATTCATGTGTTGGAGAAAGAGAAACTGCATATTCCCAACGTTCGTCGTTTTGTTCATATACGCGTTTTGTTTCGGTCTTATCGCCAATATAGAGGTCGATATATTGTTGGAAATTTTTTACAGGTATCGTGGAACCATTATAATTTATTTTTACCTTTTTAATAGAATGGTCGGTTACTGCTCCAATATCATATACACGTTTTTTCAATAGACTAACCATATCAGGTGTCAAACCCTTAATTCCTAGACGGCGATAATCTGGTTTGAATTCAACTTTAGTATATGGTTTTGTGGTTGCAGCAACTTTGGTTATAACTGGTGGGCAAATTTCGTCCAAGTTGCGCTTGAATTCTTGCACGTATTTTAGTCCGCGAATATGGTCAACAGTTTCAATTCGACCGTATTCAGACCAAATAAGAACGAGTTTAAAACCAAAACCGTTTTTACCACCAACAATCTTTTTTTCTGTTTTGTCGTAATTTGTAGATGTACGAAGATGACCAAAAATCATCTCGGGAATCCAAATATCATATTCTGGGTGTTTAGCGATATCGATACCATTTCCATCGTTGACCATGGTAATTTTCCCGTTGTCATCAATCATAGTATCGATGTGAGTAACGAATTTTTTCTCTAGCATGGTAGATTGTATCATACGCACAACATGGTCACGACAATTTACGATGCCTTCATCAAATAGTTTATACAAACCTGGAATATATTCGATATCGCGTAAAACTATTCGATTTTTAGTATCATCGAAAATCCACATTTGCGCATCGACATTTTCGATGGAGCCAATATAGGTGTCTGGATTATCCTTAATATGTTCCAAGTCGGTTTTTTGCTGATATTGTTTAGCCAAAACTGTATCTGATTTGCTCATAGTATTTGATTTCTTGGTTGATGTCATTTAGGAAAAGTAATATTGAATATTGATATATTATTTGGTCGATGTTGAAATTCAATTTTTTGTAAAATTTTGTAATGCAATATTTACCCGGTTATTATATATTATATAAACCAAAATATGAACATGAATAATATTATAAGATACTGCCAGGCTAAAAAGGATGCGGTTGCGCTAGATAAAACAAAATTAAGAAAATTAAAAACAGCTGGAAATGATCCAATTATATCAAAACCATCGAGGTTTACACAATATGTAAAAGTATCTAAGCCAAATGTTAATGTTAACGTTCCTGTAAAAGTAATTGGACAAGTTGCTTTTTCAACAATAGACAGCAACAAATTTATCATTAAAAATCATGAAACGAATGAGACAATAATTAATAGCACGTTTATAAACGGAACACCTTATAATGTAGGAACAGGAACAAAAATATTTTATACTATAGTAGTAAGGTCATACAATACAAACACAAACACAGTAACTATAGATAGACCATTATCGTTACCAGCTGATTTAAATATTTACACAGTTCCATCTTCTTCAATTAATTCAGTAACTTTAGGATATATGTATGGGATAGGCGTTAGAACCATATAAACAATATTTAGTATAAATTTAGAATAATATTATTTTATTCGTCTAATATATAAAATGACTGAACATAAACATACTGTTGGTTCTCGTTCTCAAGTTTGGCATAATACTGCCCATCATACTAGTGGTGGTCTTACACGTAAGCAACTTATGATGAATAAGTGGGGGCGTATTGTTTCTCGCAAGAAGCACAATACTGCCAAGAAGGAGAAACGTCTTGAAAAGGCTGGATTTTTTGCCAAGAAGGGTTCTTTTGGAGCTGTCAAAAAGGAGGGAACCCGAAAAAAGCGCAGTTCTCGCAAATCAAGAAAATAAACATTTAGAAAAATCTTAACACGTAGTTTTTTATTCGTATAAGTATATACGAATAAAATGAAACGACCGGTCAGAGATCCTGTCAAAGGAACATATACTGTTAAAAACAAAGAATACAAGGAATTATTTGGTTCTAGAGAACAAGTTTGGAATGGAACTGCCTATAAAACAAAAAGTGGATTAACAAAATCTAATTTAACTATGAATAAATGGGGACGAATTGTTTCTCTTAATAAACATATTACTGCCAAGAAAGAGATGCGTTTAAAGAAATACGGTTATTCTGCCAAAAAAGGGAAGTTTGGATATGTGAAAATATCCTCTGCTAAGAAATCAAAATCAAAATCAAAATCAAAAACATCAAAGTCAAAAGATAAGAAAATGAATGGTGGAGAACCCGAAGTTCTAAAAGAAGCTGAACCACATACCAAAAATTCAGTCTTAAAACCCGCGGCCGCGGATGCATAAAAAATTGAATCTTGATATCAAACAAAAATAAAATATAATTGTGACCATATTACCATTACTGATATCAAAATGGACCTAAATTTGTTAAAACAACCACATAGTTTTAGAACTGGAGATTCTGTTGTTATTACGGAACGTAATTATTCAGACAAATCGTACTCTGGAACGATTGAACGAATATTGAGTGGTCCTATAAATAAATATTATACAAAACAAATATACGTAGACCACTTTTATATAAAATTTGATGAGAGCATCTATCATGAAATTTTGAAAAGAGGTTGGAATATAATATACAAAGATACAGAAGCAGTATTGGGAAATATAGTATATGCACCAAAGACCAAAAAAATAGAAAAAATTTATATCCAGTATGACTTTATTATCGAGGAAACGGAAATCAATTTAAGTGATATAAATGCAATTTTGATTTGGCGTGTTGGTTATGATATTCAACCTAATCGATAGATAAATATGTATCAATATTTCTATAAAATATACCAGTCCGCCGATAAAAACTTCGAATCAATAACATAATTTTCTAAAAAATCCATAACGTATTTTTCAAAATAGGATTTACTGACAATCAGTTTTTTTTCCACATTTTCTATATTAGAATATTTGCAATAATGGTTATATGCTTCATATATAGATACATTTTTAACAAATGATGGAGAACAACGACGTTCAGTAGACGAATTGTTACAATATTTTGTCCGACATAACTCTTTTAAATTATCAAGTGCTACTTGTATATCAAGCTGTTTATCCCAAAGAGAACACCGAACACCTGATATATATTTATCGCGGTCAATCTCTATCGAAGGATAGAAATATCCAATCAGGTCTAATATTTGTTTATCGCTAAGATTAGACGGAGTTTCACCCTGTGATAAACACCATCTCCTAAATAATTTTACGATTTCTTCTATCTCAAGGTCTGTCTCGGTTTCATCCAGTATAATTGTTTCATTCCAAAAATATACAAATTTCTGTATAACTGGCAAATGCTTACTACAAATACCAACGAAACTATCTAATTCGCTATTATATATTGGCCCCAGTTTTTCTATTAGCACCTCCTTGAGTGTCTGATGAAACATAATTGGTGGTAGATTTTTAGTATCTAAAAATTGCTTCCATAAATATAACATATTTTTCCAAGTTATGTAGGGAGTACGATTTAAAGAAATATCTATGAGTACATTAGGTGAAATATTAGTCAACACAGGCATTTTCGTAGTTTCATTAATGGGTATTTCCATAAACTCCTTTATAAACATATTTACAAACTCATTTGAATTCACATTTTTCAAATAAAAAACATCGGAATTTAATGCTTCATCGTTGCTTGAACTTAAAACAAAGTTATCAGAAGAACCAAACCGAATAGAGTAATGGGTAGCAACACAAATAATATCTAGTGTAGTATGTTCAACTATAGCACCCCACACCGAGTCAAGCTTAACACTATCGTTCATTCTAATAATTCGGCAGTCTGAATATAAATGGTCGTGAAATTTGTGTTTAAATGTTTGGGAAAGATTAACACCAATCAATAACTGACATAGATTATTTAATTCTCTAAGAAAAGCCTTTGATTTTGTGGAAATATAATGTATAAGATTGGTATTTTTACGCAAAATATTATCACCCAGAACTGTTAAGAAATATTTGGCTTCGTTTTTTGTGCTAAAAATAGCGGGATATAATGAATCTAAAACAAATTGGATAGTATCTGACTCAGGAATAGATTTGAATAGACTATTTTTTTCTCGAATACGTTTCATTATATTGATTCGGGTGCGTTGTTTCCAAGACATTAAATTGCGGTCTTTTGAAATAGTCGAGAGAATGTGATGTAGAATATCATCTTCAGATATAGTTTGATAATGTACGCCATCGTAATAAAAAAAATTTTCCGTTTGTGAAACATAAAAATACTGATTGTTGCTTAAAAATGTTTCTATAAATGTATCTTGTTCTTGTGTCATACTATCTATTCTTTGTTGACGCTGTTCGTGGGTTTGACGAATATTTTCAAGAATTGCTGGGAGTTGTGACATTAGATAGGAGTGAGTTTTGGCAAGCATATATGGATTATTTTCATATTTCTGATAAATCGATTCTATAAGGACCTTTGCCTCCTGTAATAATTCATACTGTGACATTTATTCTGTCTGAGCTTTTCTCATTTAAAACTCGCATTTTTTATATAATTTTACGTTAATTATATAAAATTATTTATTGCATTCATATGGCAACTACGCTTCGGATTTCGGTGGATTTGCTATATTCATCAGTTGTATCAATTATTGATGCCATCAAATATTTTGAAATAATCATGTTCGATTTTAATATTTGTTCAGAAGGTAAAACCGCAAACCATTGATATTTTGGTCGAATCAAAATTTCATCCGCGGGAATATAAATTCCAACAACACTCCGATTAAGCTTTAAATAACCTTCCTCCATTAGGTCTTCTAATAAAATAACCTTGCGGTCATCGGTTTTAATACCTATTCTTTCTCCACCAATTAAATTCATTTGACCCCCATTTATTTTATCAACGCACCATTCAGTAGAATCACCTAAAAAATCGGGTTCAGATGAAAAATGTGGGCTCTTATTTCGCTTCTTCAAATATTCTATCAATTCTAAAATCGTTGCGTCGTTTTTAACAGCGCCCATAAAATACAAATCGGGAACAAATAATTTTTTCTGTTTTTGTCTCAAAATATTCATATTGCGATTGATTCCTTCGCAAACAAATGGGCACCCACCTCGAATACCTTCATCATATAGTTCTTTCAAATTCTTTAAGCAAACTAGCGAATTGGGGACTACCATACCGCCATAAAAATAAATTAACTGTAAAAGACCGAGTTCACGGAAATGACTTTGCATAGGTTCGGCTAGTGTTGAAATATCAACATCCCACGAAGGAATTAATTTACTAAATGTTTGGTCGTCAATAAGACAAATATTGAAATCATCACCACAATGGTCAATAATAGTTTTAATAGTTAAATGAATATATGGTTGATTTAAATCAGTTGTATTACGAGAGTAAAAATCCTTCCATTTGCGTGAATTAATCTCATATTTTGTATGAATCCAAATCTTTGGGCGATTAAATCCATAAAGCGGGGAATCGTTGAGTAAATACTTTTTAATTAATTCATACTCATCTTTTGATTCGAAAGCTTGCGTATATTTATTTATAAGATAACTAGCCGTAAATATTGCTATCGCACTAATCGCATAAAATCCTACATTTTTCTGACTAAACATCTAATAGTATGTTTTATATTATATTATGAGACTAGATTAAAAAAACACGAAATAATCTATGTTATATTTCGATTCATTATATTTGATTTGTGATGTATACATAATAGTAGAATATTTACACAACTGTCGAATAATAGTAGTAAAAGCGTTATATGTGATTTTGCGTTCTAGGTAAAATTGCTTTCCCAAATGATAATAAGGCTTTAATTTAAGACAAAAATCTACATGATAATTATTAAATAACATTTTCTTATAGGCGTTATTGTCAAAAAGATAATATTTATCCGTTTTGAGACATATTTTTTCAAGTAACTCGAGCAAAATATCACGCGGAACTAATGTTTTGAATATTTGATTTGACATTTATTTGTTGTTTAAAAGATATATTCTAACCCTATTTTTGTTTGGACATAATTACTAAATCTAATCGTTTTTGTAGTAGTAGTATCTAAACTTCTGATTTCCATAATAAATCAAATAGATTATTAGTAAACAACGCTAACTCTATGACATCTTCATGTACATTATTGAAAATAGTTATATATTTACAAAGAAATGGTATGGTTTTATATTTCGTTTCTTCATCAATTATGTTCGTCATTTTAACAAAAATGAAAAAATAGTCTAATATATCAATAACTGAATAGCCATAGTCATGAATATTATATAAAACGTCTATGGCATCTACCAATTTTTTTTGTTTCAAATAATTAAAATATAGCTCGAATTTTTGGAATGAAATATTAGAACATATCTTTTTACAGAGGTCTATATCTATCGGTTTTCCCAGAATATATATTTTTTCTAAATAATTTATCAAAATGCGAATTGAATTTGCTGAAATTAATAGTAAATATTCTTTTGATTCTTCGTCAATAACTATCGATTCTGACTCTATAATTCGTTCCATGATTTGTCGAATTTGAGAATTAGTAGGAGGAGTTATTTGCAAAATATGTACTCGCGATTGTATGCTTTCAATAACCTTTTGAATATTTGTACACACAGAAATAAAATGGATATTGTGTTTATATTTATCGATGTAATTACGAAAAACCTGTTGGCTCTGTTCATTAATATTATCGATATCGTCGATAATAACCAGTTTTTTCTTTCCATAGATTGCACTATGCGATTGACAAAAGGTCTTCATTTCATTTCTAAAATACTGGATTCCTTGCTCTTTCAAATTATTCACAAATAATATATTATTTTCTGGCAATAAAGCGTCTTTTGATAATCCGTAATATTCTCTTATCAAAGCATATAATAGTGTTGTTTTACCGGAACTGGAATTACCAATAAAGAGAGTATTTAAATGGTCCACATCGATTAATGTTCTCAAAACTGATAATAATTTATCATCAATACAAAAATCTTTTATAAAATAGGGTTTGTATTTATTTATGAACGTATTTTCCATAGTTGATAAAATATAAAGAAGAAATGTATATATGATTTTTCGTTAATATTATATAAAAAGTAGTATGTTTATATAAATATTGATAAGTGTTATGCCAAAAAATTATTACGATGTATTGGGTGTTTCGAATGATGCTAGCGAATCAGATATTAAGAAAGCATACAGAACACTTTCATTAAAGTATCATCCAGATAGAAATCCTAGTGAGGAAGCAAAGACAAAAATTCAAGATATAAATGAGGCATATGAATGTTTAAGTGACCAGGGTAGTCGTAATCAACATGATATGGAATTGAAGTTTGGAAGTGGTGGAGGGGGTATGGGTGGTATGCCATTTAGTCATATGAATAGTATGGATGAATTTTCAGATATTAATAATATATTTAACATGATGTTTGGTGGTGGTGGAGGCGGATTTCCTGGGTTTCCTGGAGGTGGACCTGAGATTCGAGTATTTCATGGAGGAATGCCTGGTGGTATTCATACCCAAATGTTTCAATCATTCCAACGTCCTGAACCAATCGTTAAGCAAATACAACTAACAATAGAGCAAAGTTATACCGGGTGTAATATTCCTATTGAAATAGAAAGATATGTTCTACACAACAACATTAAAGCAACAGAAATCGAAAGCGTTTATTTGAATATACCGCAAGGTATAGATGATAATGAAATGATAATTGTTCGAGATAAAGGAAATGTGGTAAATGATATGTTTAGAAGCGACCTTAAAATCGGAATCCAAATCATTAATAATTCCGAGTTCAAACGTCAAGGACTGGATTTGGTTTACAATAAAAAAATAACGTTGAAAGAAGCATTATGTGGATTTTCATTTGAGATGGCTCATTTGAATGGAAAGCGCTTGTGTCTTAATAATGTTAGTAATCCAACAGTTATTAAACCTGGCTACAAAAAGGTTGTTCCTAATATGGGAATGATACGAGATAATTCAACCGGAAACATGATTATTGATTTTGAAATAATATTTCCAGATTCTTTGACTACCGAACAGGTATCGGGATTGGCGGAGTTATTATAAACTGCACAAACGTGATTACAAAATTATTGTATTGATGTAATATATATATAATGTCTGGAAAATTGATTCTTTTGTATATTATACAGTTATTTCATGCATTACTATGTATTGCTGCATTATTAGCACCCTATTTTACTAGCAACGTATTATATTTGAGTATACTTATTTTTTATTACATTAGCGTTGTATCATTATGGAATATATTCGGTAAATGTTTTATAACTAATATCGAAAATAATCTTGCGGGCAAAAGCCAAACACACGATTCGTATATATCTAGTTTAGCATCTAATTTATTCGGTTCTCACACAAAACTTGTGTTTTCTATAATTCCTTTGTTTAATACACTCGTATGCTTATTAAAGATAAACCGCTGGTTAATGTAAAATTATGTTTTGCTTTATACAACAATACATAATTCTAAGAGCTAATTCTCTTTGTTGGAATCTCAACATCAACAATATAGATTGAGTTCTCTGTAATGATGATATACTCTTTTCCGACTTTATATATCTTAGAAACAGGACTCGTATACTCCTCCTCACTCTTCACTAAGAGTTTCTCGCCATTTTCTTTAACACCAATCAAAACAGATTTGTCTAAAGAATTTGTCCAATAATCCATCATAATAGGCTTATCTTCGACGATGGACAATTTTGTAGCGTGTTGCAAAGTATTATTCTCCGGAAGTCTGTATCCGTTACTAGTAACAGCGGACTGAGTTGCTGCAGGTGCTGGTGCGGGAGCTTGAGGTGTGCTTTGATTATTTTTTTGCATTTATATTGAAATAAATATAAATTATATGTTAGATTTTACTTTAAATCATTCTAACGAAAAAGAATTTTTATAATTCAATTCATTTTATCTAAATGTTCGCTAAAGTAATTTTTACAACGAATCTGAATAAATTATTATATCTATACTTTTTAAATAGGACCGAATGCCCGACGGTGTTAATGAAAAAAACACAATTATAGAGAATTATGTAAAAATAATAATGGAGTATTTTGAATTAATATGTCAGTCTGAAATAATGTCTGAATTGAAATACCCGATACATAGTCTTTATGTTGGAATAAATTCATTACATCGGGTATTTGAATACGTTTTATTAAAATCGAAGAGCATAGAAAATACATATTATTATGCGCAACGTACATATTATTATTATTTAGAATACATGGAGCAAATTTATAAATCAAATCTTTCACAAAACTTAAACCATATAGATGCGGTATTATTTGTTTACAAAAAAACCATTTTTGATATTCATAACGGAGATGAATCGAATAAACTTACTAATATTATGACATTAAATAACAGCACAATATCGTTTGATGAGAGAGAATGGCGGAACAATTTTTTAATTATATCAAAATTAGTCAACATACTATTCGATTGGAATAATATTTATTTAGATTTTCACGACAGGAAAGACATATGTGATAAGTATTTAGGGCGTTTTTTACTAAAGTTCGACTATATGGATATAGCCATTTCCTATTTAGAATTTATGCAACAAAAGATTGTTTTGGATTATGTCAAATACGAAAGACTCATACGGGCGATATTGGAAAAAAATGAAAAAAAACGTAAACCATATCAGCTTTCCGATAAAAATGAGGTTTTTTTAATAAAATTTTATGTGGAAGAACCCATTTTTAGAGAGAAGTTGGAGGGCGAAGATATGAATGAATTAATAAATTGGCTATATACGCCGGTATAGTTATTTATCGTCAGCGATATTTTGTTTGTACATTTTATATTTTCTTACACACTCGCGCATATTGCTAGATATTTTGTCTTCAGTAAATCCCCAATAATTTCTTAGCAATCCATCTCTGTAATCGACAACTTGAGGGTGTTTATGGTTTATGAATTTATGAAATGTCATTAATGGATATCTATTAAGTCCCAATACGTCTAATCTACCATGACGCTTCGCCTGATTTTTTAGATAGTTGAATACTCTTGTCGCGTGCCTAATATTTAAACTTTTTTGAAATTTCAATATGCGTTCATTTTCTTCTTTATTTATTTGTTTAATTCGCCTTTTTATAGCATCTCTTTTTTGCTTCGCTTTTTTCAATACTTCGTATGAGACAATCTTATTTTTATCAATACACTTCATGCCCATCAATAGCGTCATTCCATTTTTTTTGTTTCTTAATAGAAATGAGTAATCCATTTGTATAGTATGACCACATGCGCAGTTCATCCGGTCTTCATCGCCATAAATATGGTCTTCATTCCCCAAATTTGATAACTCAAGTTGTTCGTTATTTCTCAATGTTTCAATCATTTCATCAAAACTTGAATAATTATCTAAATTATCAATCTCAGTAATTGCAATCATAATCGCATAATGATCAGGAAACGATTTTGAATTCTCTTTCAAAATAATGGTTGGTCGCGAATAAATTCCTGGAAATCTATGCTGGTTTTCTATAACATATTTTCGTATATCAATTTGATTGTCATTTAGCAATTCTGCATTTTCAATACCCATCGTTACTGTTTTGATACTGTCTCTTAGAACCAATTTAGAGACCACGTCTCTAATTAGTTGTTTGAATGGTTCACCCCACAATAATCTAGTTTTGTTGGTTATAACTTTTGATGTATCGTTGTTATCCATTTTGGTTGTTTGGTTGTTCTTTATGACGATAAAAAGGTTTATAATTTATATTCAATTTTTTACAGCAATCTAATTATTCTCCAATAACCTTATTTTTGTAATATTCTTGAGTAACTGTCACCGATTTCTTTCTCAATTTTACCTTTTTATTCTTATTAACAGGTTCTTCATTTACTACGCCAATATTCTGATATTCATTAGTTAATATCATCTTGATAAATTCAAATACAAATTTTAAGATGCGTTCTGAACAATTACCAACAATTAAACAACTACCTGTGCGAAAAATCATAAAAGATATTTCTGTATATTTATTATTATCGTCTAATTCGCTCATTTTTTGTGAGCGGTCTTCAGAATGAACTTGACCATTCTGTTTTTCAATATCAAATCCTATCTCATTATTGAAATAGAATTTGCATTTAACACCCGGATAGCTACATGGGTCAAATGCACTCTCAATCCTATATTTGCTCCTTAAGATTGAATGTAGTTTTTCACGGTTAATAAAGTACCCACAATTAAAATTGGAATTGATTAATACATTATCCTCAGAATCCGTTTCAAGGAAATCTAATTTAGTTTCTACGCGTGGGCTAATCAAATCCAATATCATTTTTTTAACTATCGTTAATAAATCGTTATTAAGAATTCCGGGTATTTCCATTTTTCCAGTATTAAATACCTTCGCATGAATTTCGCGAAAAGCGCCCTCGTATTTGAAGCGTAAAATCATGGCAAAACAGTTATAAAACGCATTTTTAACTTTTCCACGGCAATTCATAATGTCCTTTTTAGATAAACCTATTGTAATTTTGCGTTCATCTTTGAACTTAATACGTCTGGCTTCTGGATTATGAATCTGTTTTATTATATTTTCTATGTAATAAGGAATATTAACCAGCTTTTTTTGATATTCGGCGAATTCCTCTGGTGTTTGTGATACTATTTTCATCTGTTTTTTAACTACGCCATTTACTGGACGCCAGTATTCAATAACGGGGATTTCCCAAAATATGTTGTAGATATCGATGGGTTGGTTCAAAAACAGTACCTTGGTTTTTGTAGATATGTATAATTCTTCGCAAACAGGAACAATGCTGGGCGTTTTTTTTTCAATTATTTCTTGCGGTTTTTCATCAAAACAACTCTCTTTCTTTGAATTGATGCTTTTGTTGGATGATGTAAAATTTAATGAATTATTGCTACTAATAAATTGGCTCCATTCATCGTCGATTGAGTTCATTTGTCTATAATTTAAAGAAAGGTGTTTTCTTTAAATATTTTCAATTTTATATTTATAGAAGTTATTCATATTCGCAACGCAACCAAATTCTCTACAAAATAATTCAATATATGATTTATATTTGAATCATTAGAATGCATTATAACCTCTACAAAATTAAGAAATTCCGGCGTGACACATTCCTTTTTATTTCGAATAACATAATTGAAATAATTTTTTATTATGCTTTTTTTGTCAATATTAAATTGTATACTGATTTCGTGCAAGTATAATATTATTTCTTTTGAATTGTCTGTTTTTAACCGTTTATATATATTTTCCCATATTTCGTCTGTAATAATCTTTAATTCCCATTCGTTGATGTTTTGATTGAGTTGCATAAAATTAATCATACTGCGTATGTCTGAGTGGTATAGTTTTTGAATTGTATCTATGGCTTTATCTGATAATTCTAATTTCTCATTTACCGAAATGGTTTTTATAAATCTATAAATATCCTGTTTGGGGAGTTGGTTAAATCGAATGCAAATAAATTCATTTTTAAGAGACTCGTCTATTTTGCTTATATAATTGCAGATTAGACAAAACCGTACATTATAACAGGAGGATTGCAGTAAATATTTAAGACCCTGTTGTGCGTTTTTTGTCATATAATCAACTTCGTCCAAAATAACGAATTTCATGCCAACTTCAAAGAAATTTTTCGACTTTACAAACTGTAGTATTTGATTTCGTATAATATCAATACCCCGTTCATCTGACGCATTAAGATGAATTACTGTTCCCTTATTTGTCTGGTTGTTTTTTTGCTGATATTCGTTTATTAAATTAATTATTGTTGTTGTCTTACCTGTTCCCGGTGGCCCGTAAAATAAAAGGTTCGGAAAATAATTATTCGTAAGAATATTTTCAAATAAATTTCGATTAATTGGGTCGAGTACTATACGTTCAAATTCTGTGGGACGGTATTTTTCAACCCAAGGAATACTACTTTTTGCGATAGACATATTAATTACAATAAACCGTAGTTTTTATATAACTAAAAAATAAAAATTGAATTCATAAAAAACAATTTAAGTTTTACCATACAAAGTTATAAAATGGAAAACTCTACTTGCGGATTTTTAGAAATTACGGTTGGACCCATGTATTCAGGCAAAACAACTGATTTGATTAAACAGTGGTATCAATTTACCGATTGTAATAAGAATGTTTTGGTAATAAACTACGCGGAAGACAAACGGTACCATAGCGAAATGTTATCAACCCATGATAAAAAGACGATTCCATGCACATTTTGTTATAAAATATCAGATTTGTTAGAAAATGGAATGGTGCAATGGGCGGACGTAGTTTTGATTAATGAGGGGCAGTTCTTTTCCGATATATATGAATCCGTTATCGAAATCGTAGAAAAACATAACAAATATGTATATATTTGCGGTTTAGATGGCGATTTTCGCAGAAACAAGTTTGGAAGGCTGTTAGACCTTGTTCCATTCTGTGATAAATTAACAAAATTAACGGCGAACTGTGTATTATGTTCTCTTCCTGCACTATTTTCACATAGAGTTACTGCTGAAGAAGGCCAAGTTGTAATTGGTTCTGATAATTATATTCCCTTGTGCAGGAGCTGTTATAAAAGCAAATGCTGAAAACATATTTTAAACTAATATAAAAAGGTTTTTATCATATTTACAATAATTCCCGGATGGAAAACGAACCCCCACTTAAGAAAAAACGAGGTAGAAAGAAGAAATCGGAAGAATCTTCGGTTAATATTATAATGACTATAGAAGAGCCCGACACTACAGCAAGTCAACCAACAGAGACTGTATTGAAAAAGAGAGGTCGTAAACCTAAAGGTGGTAAGTTGATATTAATTCCTAATGAAAAAACCGACACCATTAAGCCGATGGCGAATATTATTCTACATTTAAAGTGTTCAACACAAGACTTAAATGAACATAATTCTAAGATAACCAATTTTGTATCTGACCCATTAACTTATAATCCATCAGTCCCGCCCACTATTATGTCATTTAATATAAATGATAATAGACCCTTTTCTGCTTACGTTAATGAAGATATGACGAAAAATCCTATTTACATAAATAAACCACCGGAATCAGATTTTGCATATAAAGAGGTTGTTAATGCGCAAACTTTACCTAGCGGTAAATGTAGTTGCTGTAAGAATACAACAGAATCGAATGAAGAAGATGATGACGATGATGTTAATATAAAAGACATTAATACGAAATTAAAGAAATTAAAATTACAATTATACAAAACGTCTAATCCTGATAAGAAATCAGCGTGTTTTTGGTGTACATATGATTATGATAATCAACCATGTTATATTCCGAAACATGAAATTGACGGAAAAATGTATGGATATGGTTCATTCTGTCGTCCAGAATGCGCTGTGGCATTTTTAATGGAAGAAAAGTTGGATGATTCGACGAAATTCGAACGCTATCATTTATTGAATCAAATATATAGCAAGGTATATGAATATAAGAAAAATATAAAACCCGCCCCAAACCCCTATTTTTTATTAGATAAATTTTACGGGAACTTATCTATACAAGAATATAGAAAATTGCTCAAAACGGAACATATGTTATTAGTTATAGAAAAGCCGATGACCAGAATATTGCCCGAATTACACGAAGATAATGAGGATTTTATTACAAATATTTATGGAGGTAAACAAACGCAACCCAGTGGGACTGGTGTTTACAAAGTAAAGCGGCAGAGTGAAAAACAGAAGGGTCCGAGCAAGTCTAGTATTATGAAAGAGAATTTTGGGTTTTAATCTCTATTCGTAAGAGATAGCAGCTAACCACGTTTTTGTATCCATTTGGATACAAAAACATGGATAGACCTTAAAGCATATCGTTAGAACTGTATCCATTTGGATACAAATCAACAGAAGACCCATATCCTATTTGTGGATAAATGCATTTATTCACCAGGCATACCAACTTTCCAGAACTATGGTTAGGGTGTATTGTTTATTTGATGATTGTTTTTCAATAATCATCAAACTAATATAAAAATTATGGTTTAGTATATATTATAACTACCATGTCTTCTATTGTAAGCTGTAAATTGATGGGTGGGTTGGGAAATCAACTTTTCCAAATATTCACTACGCTGGCTTATTCAATAAAAACAAAGCGTAAGTCGGTTTTTCCTTATTCTGAATTATTAACTGTAGGTAAGGCTAGAATAACATACTGGAGCACGTTTCTTTCAAATCTTAAACAGTTTACTACTCCAGATATTGAGCCACTCTATAAATTACCACAATTTAGTGAAAATAGTTTTAGATATAATCCTATTATAGATAATTTGAATAAGTCGATACTATTATTTGGCTATTTTCAAAGTTATAAATACTTTGAAGAAGAACAGCAGACTATTTATGATATGATTGACCTTTCAAAACAGCAAGAAATTATCAAAACTGAATTTCAAGAATTATTAGATGATGAATTTCATACTATTAGTATGCATTTCCGACTAGGCGATTATAAAGATATACAGGATAGGCATCCCATTATGCCGATAGATTATTACCAATTTGCTATATTAGAAATAATGGCAAAATATAACGCGACTAAACCGATAAAAATCATTTACTTTTGTGAGAAGGAGGATAATAATGATGTTGATTATACTGTTAATGTGTTAAAGATTTTGTTTGATTTTATTGTTTTTGAAAAGGCGGACGATGAAATACCCGATTGGAAACAAATGTTACTGATGAGCTGTTGTCAAGATAATATAATAGCAAATAGCACGTTTAGTTGGTGGGCTGCGTATTTGAATCAGAATAAAGAAAAGATTGTATGCTATCCAAAAATGTGGTTTGGTCCGGTGATTAAACATAATACAACAGACCTTTTTCCTGACACATGGCATAAAATAATATGGTAAAAAGTATAAAGAGAATAAAATATTTATTTCATAAAAAATTGAATTGAGATAATTGAAAGAGATTGTTTGTAATCAAGCAAATCAAAATGGATTATCAATCAAATTACAACGCACTTTTGGAGCTTCCTATTGTGAAGGAATTACTTAGAAAAAATAAAAAATTGCGCAAGGAAAATAAGGCTTTGAAGAACTTGATTTATTCTCTTCCTGAATTTCGTAGAGAGCAACCAAGTAATGAACCAGAAATTCGTCAAACACGCACAGTTTATATTCCTGAAATTAAAACGGAAGTTGAAACTGACCCGTTGACAGATGATGACGAGGTTGTTATTGTTGAAAATGAGGAAAAACAAAACATTATTTATGTTATTGAGGAAGAAACCAGTTTGCCGGAAGTGGCAAAAGTTGTTGCGGTTGAATCGGATGAGGATGAAGACGAAACCGACGAAGTAGATGCAGAGGAAGAGGAAGTAGAGGCAGAGGAAGAAACCGAAGAAGTGGAAGAAACCGAAGAAGTGGAAGAAACCGAGGAAGCAGAAGTATTTGAAATCCAGATTTCGGGAAAAACATACTGCACAACCGACCAAAAAAATGGAAAGATATATGCAATTACGGAAGATGAAGAGGTAGGAGATGAAGTAGGTGAATTTAAAAATGGAGAGCCCAAGTTTTATAAAAAATAAGAAAAATATAGATAATTATACAAAATTCACAAATTTTATAAAAAAATTGAATCTTTTTTATAAAAAATTTTGAAACTACTATATTTACAACATGGAATCCAATTGCAGACCTCCAACTGCATTAAGTTTTATACTTCCTTCTTCTTTGAAAAAAATCAAATGTGATTTTGTTATCCCAAAAAAATTAAAAAACAACGAGTTTATTATAGAAATTGAAGAAGATTCAACTATAAAGTCGTTTATTTATTTCTCTCTTTATGATGAATATATTCAAATAAACTATTCATATACCACTCTGCAATATCGTCGAAATGGATTATCCACTATTTTGCGTAATTATCTTATAAATTACGCAAAACAAATAAACAAACATCGAATTGTTTCGGTTCCATTTGAAACAGCTAACTCTATTTCTATATTGAAAAAATTAGGTTTCACAAAACAAGAAAATAATGATTCCTATATTCTGGACTTGTAAATTAGTACGGTGTTTTTCGACTATATTTTTTTTGTTTTAAACGTCTCTTTTGTTTTCGATTGGACTTCGTTTTTCGCGTTGTTCCACCGAGTGCGCCATATTCTTTTATTTGAGTTGTGAATAACAATTCCAAAATATTAAGATAGCATATGTTGTTTTTCAATTTCTTCAATTCATCATCGCTTATTTGGAATCTTTTTCTGATTATCGTTTGTTTCATATCATTGTTATATTGTGATATATTTCTTAGCACTGATGTAATTTTTGTCTTATTTTTTTGATTGTCATTAAAATGTAAATTGTATAAAATTTTAAATATATCGAATGAATCATCGTATTTTTTTGCAAAAAGCAATATGCGCTTTTCAGTTATATTGCTAGAAATACACTCGTTTAATATTTTTTTCATTTTATCTTTATCTATTTTTTCATATATTTGGTGAAAATTTTCTCTAACGGTTATGTCTATTTTCAAATAATCATTATCTTCTTGCTCAGCTTGTTTTGCATCGGCTTCACTAACAACTTCGTTATCTTTCGATTTGACTGAATTTGTTCTACCTTCTTTGATTGAAAACATATAACGGTTCTTGTCTACTTTATAAGAATTCAAATCAGATTTCTCTTTCTTTGACGCAACACTAGTAAATAATTCTTCCAATCTATTTCCAGTAATTTCTCCAAAAAGTGGACAGTAAATACTATTAATATTACTATTATTTACTTCACCTTTTATGAAATCTATCATTATTGTTATTTCAGGAATATTCATATCAACACCTACATATATTTTTTTCTTTGGTTCTTGACAACCTCCTGTATAACAATGTTTAATTATTTCGCGTATATCTTGCTGAGACATAGAACTTTTGAATTTGTTAAATTCGTCATTAGATGATGTTATATTTGGCAAAACATAACGCGGATTGAATAAAAATTGACGATACCTAGGGTGGTTTAAAAAATCATTCAACCAAATTACTTTTTGTACAGTATATGTTTCCGACCCGATTTTTAAATAAGAAAAAGGAGCACGATTTAACGGGTTAAAAAATAAGGTTTTTAATGGGTCAAATCCTCTAAACATATCAAATGAATTTTTAACATCATTTATTACTGGATAACGGGTTGGAAATAATAGAAATAACATGGCCATTATATTATGGTCAATTATATCGTTTTTATCATGAACCTCCCCTTTTTTTAATTCTTCACTTAAGATAGAATCAAAAATATCCACATTAAAGAAAAAATCTATTATTGAACTATATGAAGCAGAAATTTTGTCAATAGGATATTTCACTTGGTCTGTAAAAAATGGCTTGCTTGATAATGAATTACTTGATGACGTAGTGTTTTCTGGATTATATAGCATTTGTCGGTTGAAACTTATAGTTGTTTGACCAGGAATAATAGTTGATAAATTTATTCTTAATTCTTTTGCATTTATTGTTGACATTATCTATATTATACGAATACTTTAATTTGTATAATACTTCGTCGGTTTATTTCATAGGGAAACTTTGATAAGTATGTTCTTCCATTAAATTGAGTTTCTTGGCCTTTTCTAAAATAGATTTTGCGGTGCGAATGTCTTCTTGTGTTATATTTTTTACATCCTCATCATCATTCTCTAATAATCCTATATGATAATCGCGGAATTCTTCAGATAAAATAAAATAATTGCTCTCTTCGTGGAATAAATATTCTGTAATCAATATGAAGAACATAGTGATAAACAGTGCTATGTAAATATCTCGAGTTCCCATCCAAGCTATTGCAAATACTAATATTTGTCTACTAAATGTATATTTTAAATATGCCTCCATCGTTTTACTCAATTTAATATTGACAAATTTAGATACAACATTTAAGGTTATTATCATTAATCCTGCGAATATTTTACTATTATTAATGATTTGAATATGATGATGCAAATATCTAAATAATCCATCTTCAATTGAAATATGTTTTTTGTTTTTACGACCCATTCTTAATATATATAATTATTTTTAATCAAGCTTTAGTATTAATTGGTTGTAATTCTAATTCTTTGCTCATTTTTGATTCTATTATAGAAAACGAACACGTGTCCGAACACACATTACATTTATCGTCATCTTTGAACTTTAATTCTTGAAAAACGTGGTCCGCCATTTCATTTCTAACATCCATATTCTTATATTTAAGGATACCATTTTTACAATTTTCAGAACGGAATGTTTGATTAATGCTGGAAAAATTCTCCGTTGACATATTTAAATATGCTTCTACATAGTCCAACTGATAATACAATATAACTAGTGCACATACGAATAGCCCAAGAATTTTATCTATATTGGTGTAAAATATTATCAAGCTCACCGCTATTAATTTTCCTAAAACTGAATTGCTAAATATAGCTAGTCTTTTTGATTGAGTTAACAATAAAAACACCAATATAATCGGTATGAATTGTGATACTATTTTTTTCATTTCCCACTTTATATTATAAGTGTATTTAATTTTACGTTAATAGTCGTAAAAATTATCTCTTTATTTTTTAAGAGTTTCTATATAAAATAAATGTCTTTAGTAACATCAGCGTCACCTTGGACAAATGATGAACCCACTAATAAAAAACGTCAATCAACTATCCGTAAATCAACGAAACAAACAAATGATTTAGGACATGATGACTATATATCACAATCTGAAAACTATCAAAACTTACAACCAACTAATATAGACGATGTTTTACAAGCCAACCAAGACCGTAATACTAAAGTTGCTGACCTATTAAACAAGATTACGTCGGCTGATATATCGAACGATAAGATGGGCGATTTTAAGCCACCCAGTCCACCATCATTAAACGTGAAAAAAGATATGGATGATAATGCAACAATACGGCAGTATGTTCCGCCTAATGTGTCTTTTGCACAGGCATCTATCAACGCAAAAACCGCTTCTGTTCAAGGACCCAGTTATGGCGCTGATGATATGAGAGCAGCTGTATATAGTAATTATAATAAGAGTTATGAACCACCACAACAATTAAGCACACAGCCTTATTATGCGAAAATGGGAATAACTAGCGGTGCTGGTTCTCTTAATGATAATAAATTATTGGAAAAAATTAATTATATGATTCACTTATTAGAGCAACAACAGAGTGAGAAGACTAGCAATATAACGGAGGAATTTATTTTGTATACGTTTTTAGGAGTATTTATTATTTTTGTAGTTGATTCTTTTGCTCGCTCGGGGAAATATACTAGGTGAAGTAATATTATATATATTTGAATGAAATGATATATAAAAATAAATAATTAAATTTATTAATAAATAATGGACAATATAAATATTTTAATACCGATGGCTGGGTTGGGTAGCCGATTTGCAAAAGAAGGATTTAAAAATATAAAACCTCTCATACCGTTGAATGGTAAAACATTTATCGAATGGTCTATTGAATCTGTAGATTTCAAAAATATAAATACACAATTTATTTTTGTTATTTTAGAAGAACATTATGGTATTTTATTTGAACATTTAAAACAAATTAAACCGAATTGTATAGTACTGACTGTTCCAAAACTTACTAATGGTGCGGTTGAAACTGCTTTAACTGCCAAAGACTATATTAATAACGAAACCCCGTTGATTATAACAAATTCAGATCAGATATTCGAATGGAATAAAGATAAATATATTGATTATTTGAGAATGTCAAATACTGAGGCGGATGTTGTAATTGTTAATGAAACTACTGAGAAATTTAGTTATATTCAACTCGATGATAACAACTATGGAGTTAAATTAACAGAAAAAGAAGTTATTTCAAATAATGCTTTAGTGGGAATACATTATTGGAAAAAAGGAAAATATTTTGTTGATAGCGGAGTTGAACTAATTAATAGAGATATAAGAAGTAAAAATGAATATTACATTTCGCTGTCTTATAATTTGTTAATTGAGAAAAATATTAAGGTAACTGCATATAAACTAGGCGATAATGAAAAATATTTATCGATAGGAACTCCCGAACAAGTATATGATTATTTAGATTACAAGGGTTTAAATGTTGAAATATATAAATTAGACAATTTTGTTAGAGGTTGGATTGTCGGTGACTTTGAACCATCTTTACTAAAAAATTCAGGTATAGAATTGGCTGTTATGAATAGAGAAAAAGGTGTAGGTGTTCATGACTTTCATTATCATGAGCGTTGTATAGAGTTAAATGTATTAATTAAAGGTAAAATGAGATGTAATAATAAAGTAATTAATGAAAATGAAGTATTTATATTTAATCCAAATGTGCCATCTATTTATGAATATTTAGAGGATTGCACATTTGTTGTTTTTAAAAATAAACCTTCAAATGCGGATAAAGTAATAATGTAAATATCTATCATTTATGTAAATGATATATATTGCTCATAGGGGTAATATTAACGGACCGAATGAAACTGATGAAAACAAGCCCGAATATTTATTAAAAGCAATCGAATATGGATTTTATATAGAAACTGATTTGTGGTTAATAAATGGGTTATTATATTTAGGACACGATGAACCACAATACAAGATAGATATTGAATTCTTATTAAATGTTAAAGACAAACTATTTTGTCACTGTAAAAATATTGAGGCTTTGTACTTTATAATTAAAAATTACAACGAAATTGAATGTTTTTATCATAATGAAGATAAATGTGTATTGACATCTAAAAATCATATTTGGAATTTTCCTGGGACAGAATTAACAGATGTATCTATTTGTGTTATGCCTGAAAGGGTAAAACAAAAACCAATAAATTGTTTTGCGGTGTGTACCGATTATCCATTAAAATATAAACTAATTTATAATTAAATACGCTTAAACAGATTATTATTATAAAATTATAAATGTCTGATATCATTTTTGATATTAATATCGATCCGACCGAAAATGTTATCGCCACATATTTTTTAGAAAGCAAAACAACATTAGAGAAAGCAGCATGGGAATTAGCTATTGGGCAAAGTGTAGGAAATCCGAATGTCAGAAACGAATGGGAAACAGATGATCTATTTATTAAATATTCATGCAAGGTTATGCACGATAAAGATGATTTGCAAAACAAATCAGGAATTGTTAAAATTGCTTTTCCGATTATAAACACAAATTGGGAAGAGGATGGGATAAGTCATTTATTATGTCAATTAATGGGAGGTCAAATGGATATAGATAATGTTATAAAATGCCATTTATTGAAATTAGATTTTCCTCAAAAAATAGTTGAAACGTATTTTAAAAAGCCTAAATATGGAATAGACGGAGTAAGAAAATATACAAATGTGCATAATAAGCCACTTCTTGGAGGAATTGTTAAACCAAAAACAGGAATAACACCTGATGTGTTATTAGCTATGGTTAAACAAATGGTTGAAGGAGGTGTCAATTTTATAAAAGAAGATGAAATATTATCAAATCCGTCTTTTTGCGAAATAAAGGATAGGGTTCCCTTGATTATGAATTATTTAAATCAGCGGGTTATTGATGGTTATGACCCAGTTGTATATGCGGTTTGTATAAATGCAGATTCACCATATTTACTTGATAGAGTAAAACAAGTTTATGAATTAGGCGGAAATGCTGTACATATAAATTTTTGGTGTGGTATGGGTTCATATTTGTCAGTTAGAAAGTTAACAGAAACATTTGATAGAGAATTCTTGATTCATTTTCAAAAAAGTGGTGATAAAATATTAACCAATGTAAATCATGATTATCACATTGACTGGAAAGTTATATGTCAATTGGCTGGGCTAAGTGGAGTAGATTTTATTCATGCTGGAATGTGGGGCGGATACATGAGTGATGATGAGGAAGAATTACGACAGGTTTTAGAAATACTGCATCGTCACAACGTAATTCCGGCTCTTAGTTGCGGAATGCACCCTGGTGTTGTTAATGCAATTGTTAAAAGATTTGGTAATAATTTTATGGCAAATTGCGGAGGTTCAATTCATGGACATCCCGGAGGAACTATTAGTGGTGCAACTGCGATGAAACAGGCTATTGATAAAACATTTGGAAATGAATATGACGAAGCTATACAAAAATGGGGTCTTACTGAATAATTTTTACAACAAAACAAAACATCTATCCGAACTCAACGGCGTTCTCGGAAATACATAATTGAATAAATAATATGCTGTTTTATTTGTAAATATGGGTGTATGTTTATTCTGCCAATTTTCTAATAACTGTAAATTATGCCCTATTCCATCAAACAATATCATTTTATAACTTTTCTTATTTTTTATGATAAGTTGTAAACTATGTAAAAACCCCAAATAAAATAACTCGTTGTTATTAGAGTTTGATATACTTGCTATAGTTTGTAGCGTTTCTCCTTCAATATCTTCATAATGCGTTTTCAAATCTTTAATAAAATACATTCCATATATGTGTTCTCCACTTTTCAAAACAAATACATATAATAATTCCGCATTTATCAACGCTATTAGAGAACCCAGGTCTGGAATTACGCAAAAATCGAAAAAATCCGCACCTTTTAAATTCATATGCGTTTGTATATATAAAAAATTGCTTAGCAAATCCATATTTTCTTTTAATACCCTTACCACTTGAAAATGAGGAGGCAAATCCGGAAAATGTATATTACGTAAATAATATGTTGTAGTGTTGAAATGGATACATGGAATTACGCCATCAAACAAATCTATCTCCTTTTTAATGAGCGAAACGAGTATATTTGGATTTTTTTTTCGTTGATTATATTCATGTGTCTGTAATAATTTTCGACTTAACGATTTAACATCTTTTTCTCTATGAATACATAAAAAATCAATATAATAAATAGGCATCTCGGTATACGTTTCTTCTGTTAATGTTGGACGAAAATATATCTTGGCTGGTCTCGAAGTAATACAACCGACAGGTATTTCTGATAAAACTATGTCGTAATTTCCAGAAAGGTCTAATTTATTATAATGCCTTTCATTAAAAAGTGACACATAAGCTGGCTCATTATGACCAGTCATAAATTGATGAATATAATTCTCGGATATGGTGTGTATCATTCGGTCTGAAGGTAAATAATAGGTTTGTAATAAATTTACCACATTATCCTTTTGTTGTTGAGAACATTCTAAATAGGGCGTTGTTTTAATTTGTTCGAAATCGCAGTATTTTGTTTTAATCGGGGAATATTTGTATACTATAAATGGTTTGAAATAAAAATATCGCCAATAATCATATGTATGAAATACCGGTTGTAAATTCCAAAATGGGTATCGTATTTTAATATAAACAAATAACACTATTAATGTAAAAAATAGGGTTACAAAAATATATTGGATTAACATATCTAATATATTTTATGATTTGGTTTATTATACATTTCCGCAACTATAGCTGCCTTTCTAAAATATATAAAAATTGGTTCTCGTCACCATTAAAAGAATTCATATCAACCTTTCCATGTAAAACAAACCCACATCGACTAGCCATCTTTAAAATATCATCTATATCTTCCATATAGAGTGTTTGTTCATTTTGTCGAACATGCTGTGTAGCTTTGTCGGTGAATGTTTCGGTGAAAGTTGTAGTAGTATTATTGAATTTATAAGTTTTTCTGTATTGAAAATCGTCAAATTCGGCTATAGTATCGGTTACTCGGGGTTTTTCTGTTTTAAAAAATGGCATCCATCGAATCTCAGCTTTTCTTAATGGCGAAATCGCGCTAAATTTTGCCTTATCTACTAAATGCAATATTAAATAGGCGTTTGGCATCATCCAGAAATAACAGTTTTTGAAAAAGGAAGCCTTATCTTGTATTTGATAGATGGTAAAATTCGTACATGTTATATGGGTGAACGTATTTTTTTCAAAAGTCATAGCGTCTTGAACGTTCTCGCATTTTACCTCGATATTGGGGTGTTTCTTTTCTGAATATTCTGTCATAGTTTTTGATGAATCGATTCCGTAAGCATAGAATCCCCTACTTACTAAATTATTAACTAGAGAACCTGTTCCACTACCGACATCCAGAAATACGCTATTTTTACGAGTAGGTTGTGTCATTTTTATTGTTTGTAATACTTCCCAATTTGTTCTCTCTTTTGTTTCATTCAATTCGTCATATACCTCAACGTAAAAATCGTCATATATCGATTGGTCCCTTTTCAAAACAAAGGATTCTTTCTGCTGAAACCCCTCTTGTTTTTGTTCTGGTTTTTTGGTTAATTTGTAAAGGAGATATAATAATACGATAATAGTAATAAATACGAGATATTTCAAAGCTACTGTATTAGGTCCTTTTGAATCTAAAATTGATAATATGTATTTTATCATATAAGTTGTTTATGTATATAATAAAATGGATATTTTTTTACATAGATGAACCACGTAGTTGGGTTCTGGTATGATTAAAGAAGTCGGACCTTCCTATGGCCGTATTGTCTAAATTAGGATGTAAGTTATTGCTAAATGCTTGCTTTTCAAATAATAATGGATAAGGTTGTTCCGCTGGTTTAGAAACAACGGTTGTTTTGTATAGGTCGCTGTTTGACGAAGGTATATAGACATGTTGTCCAGCTCCGTTCTGCATAGCAAAGAATTGATTTCTCAACACGTTTTCTACGTCGATTTTGTTGGAATAACCAGCAGGTGGTGCACGCGAATTACCGGGGTTGAAATTCACAGATACGTTGTGGTCAAGATAATTAAGTGCTGGTTCATATGACGGAGCTCGGCGATTTATCATAGGAAAATGTGCATATTTTGTGGAAACGGAACGGGGGTCATAATTTGGTCTTAATGGTGCGTCGGGTGTATTTCTAGATGTTATTCGGGAATTTAATTCATCTACGCGGTCATTCTGTCCATACATAACTCCTTGCTGTACTCCATAGAAATTAGTTGTAGGCATTTGGAGATTCATATTATATTAATATATTATACTAACACTTTGTTTTGCTAAAAATATTTATAAATATAAATATAAACATATAGATAAATAATATAATATATTAAACATGAATCCGGTAACTATAGTTACTGCATTTTTTGATATAAATCGTGAGGAGCGAGGAGATGGTAGGGCTATTGATGAATATAAATCTTGGATAAAACGCACTTTGCAGTTAAATTGCAATTTATTTATAGTTACTGAGGAAAAGTTTAAAGAATTTTTTATTGAGAACCGCAACCCATATTACAATACATATATAAAGGTAATTGAATTCAAAGATCTTCATTATTATAAATATTATAATCGAATGAAAGAAATTATTGAAAGTCCAGAATATAAAAATAAAATAGCAGACCCTAATCGCGTTGAATGTGTATTACCTGAATATAACATCATACAATATTCCAAATTTGATTGTTTACAAATGGCAATAATCGAAAATCCATTTAAAAGTGAATATTTTCTTTGGATGGATGCGGGCTGTTCAAGATTTTTTTTAGATGTTGATATTTCAAAATCTTATCCGAGCAATAATGGAATAGAACTTTTGAATCAATCAAATGATCGATTTATAATACAGAACCGGCGAGATTTGATGACGTTCCCAATAGACGACAATTTTATATGGAGGTCTGATAATTTATTGTCAGGTGGCATGTTTGGTGGTAGTAAATCGGCGATTCAAATAATATCTAATTTATTAGAACATGTTTTTATTGAAATTATGTTGAATAATAAAAACGTGAATAATGAGCAACTTGCATTAGCTATTATATGGAAAGAACATGCAGAATTATTTTATTTATTGAACAACAATAGTCCACATCACTTAATAATATTCAAATGGTTAGGATTATAATTGACAAATTTAGACAATATTTTTCAAAATGAATTGTATAATTATACAATTCATTAGTGTGATAATCTATTTGTTGACAAATGCCAGCTAGTTTTAAAATAATGACTTCAAACCAACTGTAGGCATCAATCCAGCATCTCACCGATTACACAATTTCAATTAAAATATAGAAACCTAGTGGGTCCAATAATTTACATAACTATTATTTTTTGTTTTTTGACGATTATTATTATTCAGATATTTGTAATTTTATAAATGAAAAATAAACCAGCTAAAATTATTTGATGCTAACCATTAATCTCCAGGTTATTGCATCATCGGGAGATGGGATGTTCCGCCAAGTTTCCTGATTGTAGTTAAATTAAGTACAATCTGGAGTACTTTGGTTAACTGAAATAATCTCATAATTTGCCTGTTATTTTAGGTTGTGTATCAAGAGACCAAAGTAAATCCAATCTCAATCAAACGTTGTGTAAATAAATTTAAAATAGTCATTAGAATCCCAATTTTGAAACCTCATCAAAATATAGAGACAGAGGCGATTTTTTATAATGTATTTTGGTTCAAGATTTTGTTTTTCCAGTAAGACATACGTAATTTGTCGTAATTGTATTCTCTTTCTATCATTTCTTTCCATTTTGACTCTAAATAATCGGGTGAAATGTTTTCTATTTCTTTCCAATTATTAATAAACAAAATTGGCAAATCGTCAAATTGATTATAACCTTCGTATTTTTCTACTATGGGTATACAACCCATATAAATGCTATCCCAAAATCTATAAGTGTCTATTCCACAACCACGAGGACAAATCATGAATTTACTTTTTGACAAATCATCATAATATTCGACTATATCTACATGTGTATAAACTCTAGGGTGTTGTTGACATTTCTTTTTTTTAATAAAATCTTTATCCTTTACTAAGTTATAAATATGTTCTCTTATTAAACCGTACCAATGAAAATTTTTAGGTGGTAGTGTTACATTATAATAGCACAATATCGTTTTTTTATTTTTACACAATTGATCTGCATATTCAAAAAAATCGACATTTTTGAAATCTCTACCGATTGGCACCATATTTATTTTTGAATGTAATTTCCCAACAGAATTACAATAAATATTTTCAATATTATCATTTATATTGTTCAACATATCCAATTCTATTTTTTCAAAATAGTCAATTTCATCTATCATTTTTTGTTTTTCTTCATCAAACATAAGATATGGATTATTATATTCACTAATTACGTAATCTTTTGGTTTTGGAATATCACTATCTGGATTAATTGACAAAATAGTTATTTTTTTATCTGAATTTATAAATTTTTCAAGTTCTCCATATGTAAAAATATAATTATCATATTTTTCGCAAATATTTTTAAATAAAATTTCTATATTAGTTATTGTAATATGATCGTCATCGAAAAAATTATAGCTATTTAAATAATCTTTGAGTTTCATCTTCATAGGTACAAACAATTATTTTTATATTTATTTAACTATAATTTAATTAACAATAGTTATTATGCTAATAATTATATAGAAACATTATATAATTAACAATTATATAATAGATGGAAAATTACCCACTATTTGATAATGAGTATTTGATAGAAAATTCAACGGTAAATGACAACGACTTCAGTAAATTTTTAAATTACACAAATGAAGTTGTAAATAAAGTGCAAAATCAAAACAACAATTGTAATGAGATACCATTAACATTTTATCCAATTGCTAAAAATATAAGAATGGCTTCATCATACATGGTGCTAAATGTAGTAAATGGTCATTCTTCATACATCGATAACGCAGCAAGAAATGGAGAGCCTGATTTCTGGAAAAATAATAAAAATATGGGTGATTGGTATCCTTGGTTATGGAGCCGGGGATTCGATTGCAACGTAGAAAAAAATATAGATGGGTGGAAAATATTTTTTGATAGTTTTGCAAAAAATGAATCAGTTAGTGATTTGCAAATAAATGGTAATTCTATTCAACCACCAGAGAATTTATTTATATTTTTTTTATATTTGTCTTGTTTGCAATATACATTTCAGTTTAATAACAAATATCAAGAAAAAATGACTTTTTTCAAAACAAACATGGATTGGCCCGACGCATCTAAAATATTAGCGGTTCAAATAAGAAGAGGTGATTCTTGCAATAATGATGGATCTATTTCAAGTAAACCATTTTACCATCTTGACGATTACATTAAAAATATTGATAAAATGATTTCCATTAATGGATTTGAATATATATATATTTCTACAGATAGCGATGAAGAAATTAATGAATTGCAAAAAATTCGACCAGAGTGGAAACTTCTTTATTTGCCGATAGATAGGTCACAGTTTTTTAGATTTAAAGACGTGTTTGTAGATTTGGAAGTATTTTGCACATTAGAACCAAATAGAATACCATTTATTGTAGATAGCGGATTAGCCGATTTATATTTTATAAGTCAATGTCAAGGATATATTTCTACCATTTCTAAGTCTGAATTTTCAAGATGTGGTTGGTTTCTTCAAATTGCGAGTCAACGAAAAATTACTCCTTATATTAACTTGAATAATAATGACCAATTAAATATGTATAACCCGGACATTTTATTATTGTTTTAATTTTCATATTCAAAAATATTGTGAATATGAAAACATTACTTTCCTATTCCGACATGAATTACATCAACACCATCTTTTAATGGAATGTATCGGTTTGGATCAATAACACAAGAACCCTCAGGGAAATCATATGTACAAAATACAGAATGCTTGCACCCAATAAAATATATCTTTTTCTCTAATTTGAAATCTTTATCTATAACATCAATATGAGGGTCATATTGATCCGATTCTATTCCTCTAAGTTTAAGTAAGTTAGACAAAAGTATGGCCGGACTACCTTCCGTTAAATTCGTTTCTGGCTTAAATGATTTACCAAGTATGCATACAGACAACCCAGTTTCTTTTATTTTTTGTTCGATTATATTAACAAAAAACTCAGTCTGTTTCTCACGTTTTTTCATAATAAAATCGAAGTAATTATTTTCAATTCCAAGCTCTCTATTTAACCAAGACATAGCGATGTTATCACGTGGATGGCAACCACCACCGTCTCCCATTCCACCAGTCAAATAAGATGGGGATACCAATCTTCTAGTTCCTAATTTTAACGCATTAGTTACTTCATCTACGTTAGTGTTTGGTAAATGATGACACATCTCCATAATATTATTTACTAAAACCAACTTCGTAGTAATAAATGTATTATAAGAAACCTTTATAAGTTCAGCATTCTCCAAAGTGGTTGAATATACTGTAGAATCTGTAATCGTTTTATAGAATTCTTTCACATTGGCCTCTGCCTCCTCATCAACGCGACCAAGTAAAATAAATTCGGGATTATAAAAGTCGTATACTACAGTTCCCATCGCAATAAAAAATGGGTTATAACACAATTTAACATACGGCGAAAGATTTGGTAAAATATACTTTCGAAGGGTTCCTGGTAAAACAGTTGATATTATAGTAACAATCTTTGTTTGTTTGGATTCATTCAATTCATTATTTATCATTTCCATGCAATTTATTAAGTACGTATAATTGAAATCGCATCTATCTTCTGGCATAGGCATATGTCCCTCGAACTGTTTTTGGTGGGGCGTTTGAATTGCAACAAATATAATATCACCATGTTCGATTACCTCTTTTGCTGTATCCGCTATTTTTAATTGACTCTTTTCTAACATCGGGGTTAATGTGTTCTTACCAGTTTCGTCTGTTTCCTTTGTATAAAGTAAATCCTTTGGATGTTTTGTAGAATTATAATTTGGGTTGATATCATAACCTAATACGTTATGTCCTTTGTTATCAATTGCTACAGCTACCGGCAATCCTAAACGCCCTAATCCAATTACACCTATTTTCATAGTATTTTAATAATTAAAAAATTGCTTTTATATTGATTTATACAAATGTAAATATATTATAAATTATTGTTAATATAATATAAACAATAAATTATCAATATATATATATTATGGAGATAGAAACCGTAAAAGAATATTGGAATACCCAACCATGTAATGTAAAACATTCGACAAAAGAAATAAATACACATGAATATTTTAAAGAGGTTTTACATAAACGTTATTTTGTTGAACCCCATATTTTGAATTTTATGGAATTGGAAAAATGGAAGGGAAAAAATGTATTAGAAATTGGTTGTGGCATCGGTTCAGATGCTTATATGTTTGCTACAAATGGTGCAAATTACACAGGAATTGAATTATCTAATAAAGCATTAGATATAACCAAAAAACGGTTTGAGTTGTACGGATTGTCTGGAAATTTTTACAATTTAAATGCAGAGGATTTGAGTAAATTTGAAAATGGCACATTCGATTTAGTTTATTCTTTTGGCGTTATACATCATACTGTAAATCCAGAGTTAATTATTAAAGAAGTTTATAGAATATTAAGACCTGGAGGTACTTTCAAATTGATGTTGTATGCCAAGAATTCGTGGAAAAAAATAATGATAGATTCTGGATTAGATCAGTTTGAAGCGCAACCAAATACTCCTATCGCACATACTTATACTAAAACAGAGGTTAATAAGATGTTAACATGTTTTATTAATATAAATATACTACAAACACACATATTCCCTTATAAAATTAAAGAATATAAACAAAATATTTATGAAAAGGAAGAGTGGTTTAAACATATGCCTGATTTTGTTTATGATGCTTTAAAACCAAAATTAGGTTGGCATCTATGTATTACATGTAACAAAGAATAAAAATAATATTTTATAAAATATTATTTTCATTTATAAATACTTTGCATCATAATTAGTTCTACTACATTCATTCATGTTAAGAAGACCCAATTGTTCGCTTTTGTAAATTTGTTGTGTTCTAACTTTTGTAAAATATTCTTCTGTTGATAACCCCTGTTTTTTAAAATCATAATGTTCTTTAAAACCATGCAAAAATGCTCCTTCTCTAGATCCCCTATGATATTCTGGGTTGTCTTTCCATATCCTAAAAACAAATCCATTCAAAGCAAATAAAAGAGACATCATAGTATCTTCGTGTTCTGTAACATTTAACCATGAATCTTTACGAATGTCTTCTAATTTAAAGATAGCATTTTCTCCTATAACACTATCATATACTTTTTTGAATGCTTCTACATTCATTATACTGCCACCACACCATCCCCATCCATTTAATTCAACATCGGGTTGATATCTTCTAATATACAGTTCAACCATCTTCAAATCTGATCTATTATTCATATCCCAATTATTATTAGAAATGCCTGTAAATGATCCACACCCAACCCCAGCTAGGTGTGCGTTTGGATAATAACTAATTTTTCCCTGGCATATTACATCTGGGTGCAAATGAATCATCCATTCTGTTTCACATAAATTACATGCTTCTAAAGTTCGATTTAAAAACTCATAAGAACCTTCAATATCTGGATAGTGTAAACAAATCTCACGGTCCTTTACAATATGAATGCAATTGTATTTTTTTGCCATTTCACTATAATCATATTGATCCAATCCGTCATTAATTAATACTATTGGAGAATCTGGATAATATTGACGTATTGAAAAAAATACATAATCCCATGCCTGTGGTTGATAACTACAAAATCCATAAAAACCTACATTTATGTCTATAGGATAACATACATATGGAGATCTTAATATTTTTTCGTATTCTTCAAAACTTGTAATTTGCATTATTAATAAATCGTTGTAATGTTTTTATATTATTTCAAATGTACATAAACAATAAAATTTATATAGTTTAATAATGTTTTCCAAAGTAATCGTATGGGGATTTCCTCTACATACTCATACACATAGTTATATTCATTATGGTTGGGTAAAGGGATTTAAATACCTTTGTTACAACACATATTGGTTTGACGATAAAAATTTCCCGTTAGATTTTGATTATAATAATTGTCTTTTTATAACAGAGGGATACGCGGATGAAAAGATTCCAATTGTCTCGACATCTATCTATTTTGTTCATATAGCAAGAAATCCTGAAAAATACATAGGAAACGTTGCACGATTCATAGAGATAAGATATTTAGTGGATAGCATAAAAGATTGTAACTATAATTATGTAGTGGATAAATCAAAATGCAAAAAAATAAGCGATTGTACATATTATGAAAAACTAAAAGATAATGGTGGAATTGCAAGATGTCATAACAACCCAAAACCGATGGAATATGAATGTATTTACACATGTTGGGCAACTGATCTTTTACCAGAAGAAATCAAAGAAGAAAATATTTATAAACAAAGGGACAACCGAATTTATTGGTTTGGTAGTGCAAATCATCATAATACAAAGGAGATCGCCATTTTTTATCAAGAGTGTTTACAAAGAGGCGTTGAGTTTGTTGTAAATGATCCTTGGCGAAACCCTTTAGCGTTTGATCTTGTTCAAGAATATACTATGCGATCTTTAATGGCACCTGATTTGAGAAGCTCTGGTGATCCAAGTAAAGTTGCGATAGGAGAAACTGGCACTTGTCATAAACAGATTGGTTATATTGCTTGCCGATTATTAAAATCAATCAGTTATGGCCATTTGGGAATTACGAATTCAAAACATAGTTATGAATTGTTAGAAAAAAGTGTAGTATATAATTCTGACGAAAAACAACTATTTCATGATGCACTTTCACAAATTCATAATTATGATATGATTAAAAAAAGTATGGATATTGTTCGGGAAAAACATACTTATTTGAATCGTATTCAAGATCTATTGAAAGTTTTATTAATTTGAATAAACATAATTAACTATATTGTGGAATTTTTGCGAATCCATTAATTTATTTTCTTTACCAATTTGGTAAAGAAAATAAGCCCATCGCCAGGTAAATATATTGACTAAAAACAATTTTATAATTATTATAACAATTCATCAGATGAAATATAAGTCTGATTATAAATGTCTGGCATATGACCCCCGTTTGGTCCATTCCCATATTTTGGCGTCATATAAATTCGATTAACATCATTTATATTTTTTATAGTATATATAGAATTTTGTAACAATTTATCATGAATAAAAAATAGGTTAACACCTTTTTTGTTTGCATAAACTAACGAATAATTGTATTTTCTTGCCAATTTATAAAAAGACAAGATACTCGCTCCAAAATAGTTGCCATTAAAATTTATAGCATTTCTTAGTACAACTTTATCGTCAGACGGCAAATGTGTTGCATTATACTCACATACAAATATTCGAGGTGTATATGATTTTAATATTTCATGAAGAACGTAAAAATCATGAGAATCAATATCAACCGACAACAAATCAAATTCTGACGGGACGTTATGTTTTTTGAATAAATCTACTACATTTTCATCTGTTATCATATTTTTATGCAAATTAATATCTTTATTTTCATAACTCATATCAAAGAGAACTCCGTTAAATCCTATAAATTCTCTTAATGCTCTCGTATTACATTGTGTGCCATTTTCTGCACCAAATTCTAAATAATATTTATTTGTTACACCGAATATATTGAATAATTCAAATAAAATTCCGTCTTCTCCTGACTCCGAATAAATTGTTTGTTCTTTAATAGAAATATCAATTTCAATTTTGCGCGTATTTGTAATGTGATATGCAATGATGTTGTCATTATTTAAATTGTGAAACCTGTATCCAAGATTGGTCAAAAATTCAAAAGTGTCTGGTAGTTCAAAGTCTATACCCATACTTTCTTTCATTTCAGGTGAAACACATTTGTCTGTTTTTTCAAACCAGATTAGAGGTTTGTATTTTTGAATCGTATTTTGCGCGCCAATCAATACAAGTATTTCCGCACCCTCAACGTCTATTTTCATATAATCACACATTTCAAGATTTAAACTGTCAATTGTAATCATGTTTACATCTTCTCCATTTTTTCCAAGACCAATTCCACCATAATTAAATATAGTGGTAGTATCATATTGAATTTCTAGATTATAACCATCATATAACATATTGCTAAGGTTTGTCTTCATATTCGCATGACCAACAGCATTATTAAATATCTTACAGTTTTTAATATTATTGGAATCGATGTTATGCTTTAAAATATTATATATCTTATGTTGCGGTTCAAATGTTAAAATATTGCAATTTACCATTTTTGAATATAAAATACTATGCGTTCCTATATGTCCACCTATATCAAGAATTAGTTTTGTTGAATCATCACTATTTAAAATCGGAATAATATATTTTGTAATAAGATCCTCTTCGTATATTTGACCTTTTCTTAAAAACGACGAGAATACTATGTCATTTAAATAACAACTAATGTTTCCATACTTGGTAGGAAAACTTTCAACTAATGATGTCATAAATAATAATAGTAAGTTGTTTCTTTTATATTTATTGTTGAATAAATATTCATTATTGTTAATGTTAATGCAGTTATTCGAAATTACCAAAAAATCCACTAAGAATAAATTGTAGGCTAGCATAATTATTGAATAAATTCTATATATCTTTGCACTTCATCTGCAATATCAAATTTAGCTATACCATAATCGCGGATTTCTCTGCGTTTTTTAAGAGATATTTCACGATTCTCGAACAATTTCTGTTTTATATAAACTAAATCGCTCATTTTATTATCCTCTATGATGGTAATAAAATCCTTCGTAATATCTAAATTTTCACTAGATGATTTATTTATAACAACACCAAGACCAGCAATCAACGCTTCTTTTACAACTAACGGATCTGCTTCACCATTTGACAACAATAGAAGATTTCCATAATCCGTCAAATTATTATGAATTTCATCTCTTGTCATGTGTCCCTTATAATTATCGGCATTTGTATTGAATCGAGTATCTACTACATTTCCAACAAAATCGATGCCATCAATATATTGATATTTTGTTTGGTTTTTTCTATCGGTTATTTTTCCCAAATAAATTGTTCTATCTGGATTTGTGGGATTTTCATTAAACATAAATAACTTACTGTCGATTCCATTCTTAATTTTGAATATTTTTGATGGGTCCGCACCATATTTTAAAAATGTGTTTACATCTTTATCCGCTAAAACGAAATTATAAAATTGCCTATTTTCTACTAAAAATTTAAATATATTTGCATATCCATCTGAGGAATGTTTATCAATTTGGTCAATATATGGATAATGACTAGTAATCCCTATTTTTTTGCAATTTAAAAAGGGCATAATATGATAAAGGCAATCATAGTGCAAATGTACGAAATCATAATTTCCAGAGTTAATAGTTCGAATAAGTTCTTGACAATATGGAGTATTTGGCTGCGATTGGTCTTGTGGCATAATACGCATTTTATTAATAATATCTACATCATGTCCTTGATTTATAAGTTCTAAAAAATAATCCCAAATGAGAATTTCAACTGCTCCGTGTCCAGGTGGTGGGATTGTCATAATACCAGGTCCAATCAAAGCTATTTTCATCTTATCTTATAATAACGTATCGTATATGTTATTATAAGACATACATTTTTATACTATTTTCAAAATAGTTTATAATTTTTCAAACACCGTTCATAATAATTATCAATTACCTTTTTCCATGAAAATTTAGATAGTGCATAATCTCGTATTTCTTCTCTGTTCTCAACACTATATTTTCGATTCTCTACAATTGCCTTATTTACAAATACCAAATCGTTTATTTTTTCATTCGGTATAATAGTAATAAATCCTTTCAATAAATTCAAATTTGCAGATGCACATTCACTAATAACAACGCCCAATCCTGCGATTAGTGCCTCTTTTACTACTAATGGGTCCGCCTCTCCGTCCGATAATAAAACTAGATTTCCATATTCAGTCAAATTGTTATAAAGTGTTGGTTTATCCCATTCTCCCAAATAATTTGGATTAGTTATATCAAAGTGCGAATTGTGGTAATTACCTACAAAATCAATATCTGGTAATCCTTGATACTTAACTTGCGCCTTTCGTGTTTCTATTTTTGCTATATACACCGATTTATCTGACTTACTTGGAGTCGTTGAGAACCTGAACAAATCTTCTCTTGCACCATTACATATTACATTTATTCTATGTTCTGGAAATCCATATTTTACATAAATCTGTTTTATTTCTTCACTAATTGCGTTTATAAAAATTAAATTCTTAAAGCTAATAACGTGGCGAAATATATTATTAAAATACCATTGTTGTGTTTGTTCAAATTGCGGATGTGTTAAATAGGCATAATGACTTGTATAGTAAATAATATTACATTTTATGGCAGGCGCCGCCACAATATAATCATCATACATAATATGCACAACATCTGGATTATTTGAATTTGTTTCATTTATCATCTTGTTATAATCTGGTGTATTCACAATAACAACATTATATCCTCTATTTTTTAAGTTCTCATAATAATCCCATACTACACTTTCGACTGCACCCCATCCTTTTGGCGGGAAAGGTTGGAAGCCAGGTGCTATTAACACTATTATCATTTTTTGTTTTACACACCTGAACATTTAAAATGGGACAATTTTAAGTCGTTTCACTTTAAATAATTTAAGGTTGGGTTTCTCATTCCCATGTAAAATTTGTTTATAGCAATTCGTTAAAACTGCTTTTCATTAGAATCAAATAAAATGTAAATATAAATAAAAAAAGGCAAAATTTAATATATAAAATATTTCTCCAAAGAATATATTTTTTTCTATATTGGCAATTATAAAAATTAATGCTAATACTTCTAATAGTAATGACGATGTCAATAATAGATTACAATTTGTATTGATGAAACTAGCATAAAATCATTACAAAAAAGAAATCACTGCTATAGTAGTAAAGGACGACGATGTGTAATAAAAACACAATCACAAGATGTATTCAAGAAATATACAGGTGTA
>Ga0114959_10000190_pt1 | contig 58903 bp, 52 predicted proteins | sample C_130625_EF_Meta_FD_87317 | JGI IMG/M metagenome (GOLD analysis project Ga0114959, IMG submission 87317) | Freshwater microbial communities from Lake Croche, Canada to study carbon cycling - C_130625_EF_MetaG | ecosystem: Environmental > Aquatic > Freshwater > Lake | place: Lake Croche, Canada...
GTTTCATTGGAATAATGTTTAATTATTGAAAGTGAACAATTTCTAATCTTTTTCTACCAAAAATATTTGTACATTCACGCCATTCTCCCAAAACAGCACCACCTGCACCTGTTATAGGTTGCCATGAACCACAACCCAGCAAGGCTGAATACTTTTTTTTGATTTTAAAATCAGCTTTTGCAGAAGTCTCGGACATATTTAAGCAAACCGAGGCGAATAAAATTAAAGAAACGATGGATTTTTTCATAACGATTACTTTTTTTAAATTAGATTAAACTCCAAAAATTTTGATTGACTTTCCTTGCAATTTTAGTTTTTTTTTCATTTGCAAATAAAAATTTAAAATTTATGAAATTTATACTCTCAATTCAATTAATTCTTGCTAGTTGCTTTACTTCTTTCGGTCAAGATTTCTCTCCAACAGTAATTAAGTGTGAAGTTAAATTTTTTGCTGATGGTAATCAGCTCAAAGAACAAAGAAATAGCACACTTGAATTTTCAAAGAATAAAAAATCGAAGAAAGATGAAATAAAGTTAACCATTGATAGAATCATGAGGAATGTAAGTTTATCTCACGTAGAATCTATTGATAGCGATACTTTAAGATTTGAAGGCGAGAAGTTTTCTGTTGATACTGATAATCCATTGCCCAAAGGCGAAGATGATAAAATGTTGATAGAAAATTTAGTAAAATTTACGGGTAAAACAATTATTTTTGAAGAAAATGCCAATGGACTTTTGGTAGGACCGAAAGTTGGTGCAGGAAGTTTAAATATTGAAAATATGTTTCAGTCAAGACTCCCCGCCTTGAATAAAAACAATTTTCTTTCTCCAATTATTCTGAATATAAACCCTACTTTAAACTCAAAAGTTGATACAGTTATTTCTGAGTCTTATCAAGGCTTGTTTATTACAACCTACTATAAACTTGAAAATGGTTTTGAAATAAGTGGGAGATTTTTACCCCTAAAAACTTCAATTTCAGAGACTGACCCAAATTTTGCTTCTATTGTATATGAATTCTATAATTACAGCGGAAAAATAAAGTCTAATGAAAAGACAATTGAATCTATGGAATTAGAAATTCATGCCAAATCTCGTACAGTTTTTAGGACTATTCAATTAAATGAAGCCAAAGAAGAGAACTACAAAATCATCATAAGCAATAACTAATAATCTACCGTTACTGATGTTTATTTTCGTAATGTTAGACAATTGAAAAGCCCTGTGAAATCAAATTCACAGGGCTTTTCAAATACAAAATGTAAAAATCCACTAAAAATTCCTCTCCCCTGCCTCTCGTTTCCCCAACATCACTGCTCCAACCATTGCCACGAAGAAAAGTACCGAAATTAATTCAAAAGGAAGTACGTAATCACGATAAAGAATTTTTCCGAGTCCTTCAACCATGCCCGTTTGCGAGCTAAAATTTTGAGGAGAAACTACTTCGCTCAAATCCATTTTACGAGTTGCTGCTACCACAATGATCAACAAGGTGCCCCCTAAAACGGCTCCAGCTAATTTTGTGATTGTCGTTTTGGAATCGGGCACATTTTTGCTCAGATCCATCATCATAATCACGAAGAGGAAAAGTACCATAATTGCCCCAGCGTAAACTACTATATTGACCACCATTAAAAATTGGGCGTTCAGTAAAACGTAATGTCCTGATATACAAAAAAATGTAAAAACTAAATACAACACACTGTGGATAGGATTTTTCGATAAAACCACCATTAGTGCACTCAAAAGCGTTAAAGCTGTAAGAAAATACCAGAAGTTCATAATAGCCCCCTAACCCCCGAAGGGGGAACGTAGAGGTACGTTTTTTTTGAATAATATTAATTTTACTTAGATTATCGTAGTCAAAATTCCCCCTTCGGGGTTTAGGGCAAACGAAGCTTCGGGGCTTTTACACCCAGCCTTCTCTCAAATAACGATTATCCATTTTCTCCACTAATTTCTCTTTACCAAATATTACATCCGCACGATCTGTAAAAACGGGTACCATTTTATCGTGTTGTAGGTAAATGGCTTGTTTTGGACACGCCTCTTCGCAAAGACCACAGAAAATACAACGAAGCATATTTATCTCGTAAACACTCGCATATTTTTCTTCACGGTATAAATGCTCTTCGCCTTTTTTACGCTCATCTGCTACCATCGAAATTGCCTCCGCCGGACAGGCTACGGCACATAATCCGCAAGCGGTACAACGTTCTGCACCTTTTTCGTCACGTTTCAAAATATGTTCTCCACGAAAGACGGGACCCAAATAACGTTTTTCTTCAGGATAACGAATGGTTACTTTTTTAGAGAAGAAATGCTTTAAAGTCGTACCCATCCCACCCACAATTGCGGGAAGATAAATACGCTCTGCAAAGGTCATTTCTCCTTGTTCTAAGACTTTGGTTTTATTGCTTAATTTCATATTCCTGATTATTCATAATGTCCTTTAAATGAACTTATGTCTATTTCTTTATCCTTTTCATAAATGGTATAAATCATTCTATGTTCATGACTTACTCTTCTACTAAAACCTCGCCTTCAAAATATTTCAAGCTTTCAGGTTTACCAATTCCTTCTCTTGGTTCGCCTGCAATAGCTCTAACTAAATCAAAACATTTGACATAATTATTCTTGTCATTTTTTCTAAACCAAACTAAATCATCTTCGGCATCTTCCAAAATAGCGATTTTATAAGTCATAGAATATTTCCTCTGGTGATTTTCCTTGATTTATTCCTTGCTTTATTTTTGCTTGACTGTCCAAAAGAGCCTTCAACGATTTTTATCTTTCAATAAACGAAGCGTTTCCAACATCCCGTCCCAATTGTGTTGGGATAGCATCACGACTGCCCCATCATCTGTAACAAGAATGGTTTCTTCCTGATTGCTTATTGTATCAGCAATGATTTTTGGTAAATTACCAATCGCATTATTTAATGTTACTGAAACTATATTTAACTAAGCCGTAGCAAGTTTTTTCTTTTTATACTGAAATTGACTGTAAAATGCTGTCACAACCAACATCAAAGCAACACCAGCCCAAGAAGCGGCTACGGTAATCCAGTTTGAACCACCTTCATTTACCGTAAATAGCATAACTGCACCTGTCAAAACCACGTTAAACATAGCAAGCGGAATCAATCCTTTCCAACCTAAACCCATTAATTGATCGTAACGAAAACGTGGAAGTGTCCAACGTACCCACATAAATACGAATACGAAAAACAAGGCTTTTCCGATTAATACTCCTACGCCCAGAAGAACAGCAATATTATTTCCAAATTTTTCAAAGATAAAATTGTATCCTGAATAATCATATCCTCCAAAATATAAAGTTGCCATTACAGCCCCTGAAATGAACATATTGATGTATTCAGAGAATAGATAAAAGCCTAATTTCATCGAAGAATATTCTGTGTGATAACCACCAATTAATTCTGTTTCGCATTCTGGTAAATCGAAGGGTGTACGATTACATTCTGCAAAAGCGCAAACAATAAAAATCACAAAACCCAAGGGTTGATAAAGAATATTCCAATGCCCTCCTTGTTGAACTTCAACGATATTTCTTGTTGAAAGTGAGCCCGATAACATTAAGATAGCAATAATTGAAAGTCCCATGGCTAATTCATAAGAAATATTCTGAGAAGCCGCACGAATTGCACCAATCAAAGCAAATTTATTGTTAGAGGCCCATCCGCCAATTAGCACCCCATAAACACCCAAAGACACGATTCCAAATACCCAAAGAATCCCGATATTTACGTCAATACCTTGCAAATCAAGCATTAAGCCATTTCCTAAATCTAATTTATCGCCAAACGGTACCACTGCCGAAGTCATCAAAGCCGTAAGCATCGACAAACAAGGCCCGGCAATAAAAAGCCATTTATCAGATTGAGCGGGAATAAAATCTTCCTTCATGAACATCTTAACGGCATCGGCCAATGGTTGCAAAATCCCGAAAGGCCCCGCACGATCTGGTCCAACACGGTCTTGCATAAAAGCTGCAACGACACGCTCAAAATAAGTTGAATAGGTCGCAATCAGTAAAGTAACCGCAAAAACGGCACCTACAAATATAGCTTTCCCGATAAATAATGTTGATGTAATTTCCATATTTTTAAGGCTTAGTGTTTTGAATTTAGGGCTAATTTTTAATAAGAAAATCCTAAATCCAAACGCCAAATTCCGAAATTAATTTAACTGTTTCTGTGGTGCTAAAAACGAACGGTCACGGCTGTCGTCAATTTGTTTGTATTCTTTGGCAGCTTGTTTTAATGGGAAAGCTGGAAAAATAGTGCTTGCTCCGTATTTATTCGCTGAAATCACTGATTTTCCCGCAATATTTGTTGGACCTTCCAATGTCCAATCAGCGGTTTTTTTTCGCTCAAATCGGCAGGTATTGCAAATAAATTCTTTTACTTCACCCCATTCATTTTTGCGAGCCGTTACTCTGATAACTTCGTCTCCTCTATACCAAAGCGTAACTTTTCCTGAACATTTTCCACAATTACAACTGGCTTCCTCTGGTTTTGAGAACCATACACGACTTTTGAATCGATACGTTTTGTCGGTTAATGCACCCACGGGACAAACGTCAATGACATTTCCAGAGAAATCATTATCAATCGCTTTTTCAATGTACGTACTAATTTCGGCATGATCTCCACGGTTCATAACCCCGTGAACACGTCCGTCAGTAATTTGATCAGCCGTATAAACACAACGGTAGCACAAAATACAACGATTCATATTCAATTTAATGTATGGGCCTAAATCTACCGGTTCAAAAGTGTTTCTATCTTCGACCGTGCGAGTCTTAGACACACCGTGTTCAAAAGCAAAATTTTGCAAATCACATTCTCCCGCTTGGTCACATACTGGACAATCTAAAGGATGATTTAATAACAAAAATTCTACAATACCTTTTCGGGTTTCTAAGACTTGTTCGCTGATAGTATTCTCCACAACCATACCGTCTTGCACCTGGGTGATGCATGAAGGTATCAATTTTGGCATTGGGCGAGGGTCTTTTTCCGAACCGGCCGTTACTTTCACCAAACATCCACGGCATTTACCACCGGAACCTTTCAGGGGTTCGTAGTAACACATGGCTGGAGGTGCAACGTGCGAACCAATTTGACGTGCCGCCTGCATAATGGTAGTTCCTGGTTCTACGTCAATCGTAATATTATCTATTGTAACTTTCATGTATTAATTTGAAGCGGGTTCGCCCGTCCGATTTTAATCTTTCTCGTAATTCAAAATTGATAATAGAGCCTCTTTCTTAATTGAATCCACATCAATCATTTCTCTCAATACCTTTTTATCATAAGCTCCGCCGAAGGCTTCTTCGGAAGCATCAACTAAGGCATGGTTAAAACTTTCTTCAACGGCATCTTCCAAATCTTGTGGTTTTAAATAAAATCCCCCTGAACTACGTCTTTTATTAGATCTATTGATTCCTCTCAATGAAAAATTTATTGACCTATTCCATGAGTTAGTCGTTTTTTTCTCGGCGTGTTGCTTGATTAAATGAACCAACAAAACATGAAGGAAACTTTCTATTTTAACAATTTTATCATCTTTTGCCATTTCGTCCATTTCATCAATTAGGGCGAGTGCGGCTGTGTAGTCGTGTTGCTCTACCATCTTACGAAGTGCCTCTAATTCTTCCATTTTTCTCTTGATTTAAAATGTTCATTTGTGCAAATAAAACCTACAAATTATAACGACCAACTTGCTCCTTCACGCATGAAAACGGCTCCTTTCTGCGTAGCTTTTTCTGGATGATTGATGTGCCATTCAAATTCGTCCCGGAAATGACGAATGGCAGCGGCAACCGGCCAAGCGGCAGCATCTCCTAAAGGACAAATGGTATTTCCTTCTATTTTTTTGGCCACATCCACCAATAAATCAATATCCTCGTTGCGACCATTTCCGTGTTCGATTCGGTATAAAACTTTATCCATCCATCCCGTCCCTTCCCGACATGGCGAGCATTGTCCGCACGATTCGTGGTGATAGAAACGGCCAAATGTTAAGGTGTTGTGAACGATACAAGTCGTTTCATCCATTACCACAAATCCTCCCGAACCCAACATCGTTCCTGTGGCAAACCCACCGTCTGAAAGTGATTCGTAGGTCATTAAACGATTTTCACCGTTCGTTGTTTTTAAGATTAATTCTGCGGGCAAAATCGGTACAGACGAACCGCCCGCCACAACAGCTTTCAGTTTATGACCAGCCCTAATACCTCCGCACCAATCGTCTGAATAAATAAAATCCTCAACTGACAATCCCAACGGCAATTCATAAACTCCTGGCTTACGGACGTGTCCAGAAACCGAAATTAATTTTGTGCCCGTTGAACGACCAATTCCAATTTTAGCGTATTCATCCCCTCCATTATTTACGATCCAAGAAGTTGCTGCAATTGATTCTACGTTATTGACAACCGTAGGACATTGCCACAGACCTTTGACCGCTGGGAATGGTGGTTTATTTCGTGGATTCCCTCTTTTACCTTCCAATGATTCTAACAAAGCCGTTTCTTCTCCGCAAATATAGGCTCCTCCGCCTAGTTGTACGTGCAGTTCAAGGTCGTAACCCGAACCCAAAATGTTTTTACCTAAAAGACCTTTATCTTTTGCTTCTTGGATTGCTTTTTCAAGGATGGTTGCCACATACATCAATTCTCCACGAATGTAAATGTAAGAAGTATTGGCACCCAAGGCATAAGATGAAACAATCATACCCTCAATCAAAGTATGAGGTGATTTCATCATCAGATAATGATCTTTGAAAGTACCCGGTTCAGATTCGTCGGCATTACATACCAAGTAGCGAGGCACACCTTCGGGTTTTGCCAAAAATGACCATTTCATTCCCATCGGAAAGCCTGCACCACCACGTCCACGAAGCCCTGATTTTTTCACCTCTTCAGTAACTTCATCGGGAGTCATTTTTTTGATAGCTTTCTCAACGGCAGCATAACCACCATGTTTACTAAAAACGTCAATGGTCTCAATACCTTGAACGTCAATATGTTCGGTTAATATTTTCATAATGTATTTTATTTCACATTGCTATTCTACCCAATCCTTGCCACCTGTAACCACATCTTCACCCGTTGGATTGGTTGGGTCTTTGTAGATGGCTACCCCATTATAATAACTGGCTTCTGATGAATCCTTGTGGTGTTCGTAACGATGTTTTGGTTGTGCCTCTAGGGTTGAATAGTGGCAGACAAACGATTTACGAGTCATTGCTGGATTATTAATAATGCTTCCTCCGTGGGCTAAACCTCCGTGCCAAATCAAAATATCGCCTTTTTTTATGAGTAATACCTTTTTCTCAATCCCAAGTTCCTTACAAGTTTTATCTAAATATTCCGAGAACTGAACGGGGTTAAATAGTGAAATATCTTTCTTCAAAATTCCTGTTCTACCAAAATCAAATTTAGGCATTTTATGAGAGCCTGGATAGTAAAATAAGGGTCCAGAATCCGCATGAACATCTTCACAAGGAATCCAAGCGGCTGCTAAATGACTCGGAATATTGGACGTTACCCAAGGAAAATCCTGATGGGTTGGTTGCTGACTACTATACTTAAAAACTAAACTCTGAAATGCTGTCAATTCAGGAGCCAATGCTGCCTTCAAGAATGTTACGATATGACGGTGCGTCATGATACGTTTCGCTCCGATGGAGGTATTATGATAATCATTAATTCTTGATTTTGACGTATGTAATAATTCTTTGGGAACGTCTTTCATTGGTAAAGCCTTTGAATCATTAAAACCATGCACTAAGGCTGTTGCCGTGTGCTTATCGTGGTTTTCGATAGTGTCCTCAACTTCATGCCAAAATAAATCTAACCAATGGGGAGGTAAAACTTTTTCCAAAACCACGTATCCATTTTCACGCCAAAATTCTAATTTTTCACGCAAATCGTATGGCGTATCTGAAGGCACCTCTACCCTAGCAATTACCTCATCCAAGGAAACATCTTTGTCCACCAAAGGCAATGAATCATAATCAAAATTCAGCGTCTTTTTCTCAGAAAGACTATGTTTGAGTAGTTGATAAGGTCTTCTTAGCTTATCTTTTATAAATTTAACCATTGCTTTTTATAGTTTTAAGTCAACATTATTTCGACAACTCTTCAATAATTTCATCAACTTTCTGAGTCGTCAAATTCAGGTAAAATTGCTCACGAATTTGGAAAACGGGTCCCCAACCACAAGCCGCTAAGCATTCTACTTCTTTGATGGTAAACTTACCATCGGCAGTTGTTTCGCCCGTTTCAATTCTTAATTTTGTTTTTAGGTGGTCATAAACTTCAACGCCTCCCATCAAGCAACAAGGTCCCGTTCTGCAATATTCAATCACATGGTCTCCAACGGGTTCGAGGTGAAACATTGTGTAAAATGAAGCCACTTCGTAAACTTCAATGGAACTGAGCTTTAGTAAACCTGCCACATAGTCCATTACTTCGGGCGAACACCATTTCCATTCGGCTTGGGCTAAATGCAGGATAGGTAATAAAGCAGATTTTTGTTTTCCTTCTGGATAACGCTTAATTATTTCATGAACTTTATCCAACGTTGAAGCTGGAAACTGTATAGTTTGCGTATTGGTCATTTTTAAATTTTTACGATATTCGATTTACGTAAATGTATAATAATCGAGTATTTAATGATTTATTTGAAAAGATTAATCTTCATCATCTAAATAGTATTCGTCCTCAAAAACTTCTTGCCAAGTTAGGGGTTCAGGATTAAATTTCCGTCTTTCTTGCTCATTTAAATTCAGTTCATCGGATGCATCAAGAATAGCTTTCTGAAATACTTTCCTCCATTCAGATTCGATGGTTTTTATTGTAACAGAGGGAGTTTCTTCTTGAACTTCCCCTATTTCATAACGAGCATTTCGGATGCTTTTATACCAACTTCTACTTCGCTTCTGAGGTTGATATTTCCATTTTAAAATATGAATCATAATGATAAGCAAATGGCTTCTCATCTCTCGAATCGCAATCTTTGACATACTATCTATTAATTCGTCCAGTCCTTCGATGGCCTCTTCCATATCTCCTGCTTGCAAAGAAAATTTAATTTCCTTCGCCAATACGTAGTGCGATGAAGCTGCTAAGGATCCCCAATCGTGCGTTTTGATCATGATAAACCTCCTCCTTTTTTAGAAATTAGGCATCTAATTCCCCAGCAATTACGTTCAATGAAGACATCGTTACGATGGCATCTGAAAGCGTTGTACCGACAATCATTTCGGGGAATGCTTGATAATAAATAAAGCTTGGACGACGATATTTTAGACGGTACGGTGTTCTGCCTCCATCTGAAACTAAATAGAAACCCAACTCCCCATTTCCACCTTCCACAGACTGATAAACTTCGCCAACGGGCGCATCAATTTCACCCATGACGATTTTGAAGTGATAGATTAAGGCTTCCATATTACCGTAAACTTGTTGTTTATCTGGCAAGTAATAATGTGGTGCATCAGCGTGATAAGCTCCTTCAGGAAGATTTTGTAAGGCTTGCTTAATGATATTCAAACTCTGCCAAATTTCTTCACCACGTACCAAGAAACGGTCGTAAGTATCTCCTTTGGTTCCAATGGGGATTTCAAAGTCAAAATCTTCGTAAGATGAATACGGATTCATGGCACGCACGTCATAGTCTACACCCGTTGCTCGTAAATTAGGTCCCGTAACACCATAATTCAAGGCTCGTTCTCTTGAAATAGAACCTACATTGATTGTTCTATCCATGAAGATACGATTACGTTTTACGAGTCCTTCAAATTCTAATAATACTTTTGGAAAATCATCCAATAGCACGTTTATCTTGCGAATGGCTTCTTTTGATAAATCACGTTCCATTCCTCCAAAACGTCCCATATTGGTTGTCAATCTTGCTCCACACATTTCTTCGTAAATCTCGTAGATGTGTTCACGCCATTGCATTACATACAAGAAACCCGTCAAAGCACCCGTATCAACCGCCAGAATTGAATTACAAATCAAATGGTCAGCAATACGAGCCAATTCCATCATAATAACTCTAATGTATTGGGCTCTTTTGGGTACTTCAATACCAAGTAATTTCTCTACGGTTAAATGCCATCCCATGTTATTAATGGGCGACGAACAGTAGTTCATCCGGTCGGTTAAAGTAGTGAGTTGATAAAAAGGACGACGTTCTGCGATTTTTTCAAAGGCACGGTGAATGTAACCAACCGTTTGCTCTGCATCAATAATAGTTTCGCCATCCATCGTTAAGATATTTTGGAAAATTCCGTGCGTGGCAGGATGTGTTGGACCTAAATTCAAAGTGGTTAGGTCATTTACATATTTTTTATTTTCGTGTGTCTTAGTTAAACCCACATGCGGGTTTGACACTAATGCTATATCAGCCATATTTATATTTTTTATCTACCAAACAAAGCATCAATTTTATCCGCACGTGTAGCATCTTCCAATGGATATTCTTTACGCATTGGGAAATAATCCATATCCTCCATATTTAAAATCCTCTCCATTTTTGGATGCCCTGTAAATGTAATTCCGTAGAAATCAAAGGCTTCACGCTCCATCCAGTTGGCACTTGCGTATAAACCAGTAAGGGTTGGTACCGCAATATACTCTCTGGTAACGTATAGTTTAATGATTAATCTTACATTATTTTCTAGACTATGCAAATGGTAAATTACACCAAACTCATGACTTGGAACCTGCGGGAAATGAATTCCGGCTAAATCAGTCAAAAATTGAAATTTGAACGTTTGATGTTGGTATAAATAATGCATTAAGGGAATGATCGTCTCGGTTGTGGTGGTTACGTTCAACAGTCCGTAATTTTCTACAATGCCATAGATTCTCTCTTCGCCAAATTGTGCTACTAAGTCTTGTGCTATTTGTTCGTTGCTCATTTTTTTCGATTAACAATTAACAATTAATAATCAACAATTAACTGTACATAATTATCATTTTTCTAATTTTTGATAGTCGTTCCCTGTTAACTGATAACTGATAATTGCTACTCAATTCCATAAGAAGCCAAAAGGGTTTTGTATTCGTCTGATTCTCTGCGTCTTCTTTGTTCTGATTTAGCTATTTCTTGGATTTGCATGAAACCATCCAAAATTTGTTCCGGGCGTGGTGGGCAACCTGGCACATACACATCTACCGGAATGATTCTGTCGATGCCTTGCAAAACGGAATAGGTATCAAAAATGCCCCCCGAACATGCACATGCGCCAACTGAAAGCACCCATCGAGGCTCAGCCATTTGGAGATAGACTTGTTTCAGCACCGGACCCATTTTCTTGGAAATTGTTCCCATAACCATCAAGATATCTGCTTGCCGTGCCGAGAATGACATACGTTCAGAACCAAAACGTGAAATATCATAGTGAGAGCCCGCCGTTGCCATGAATTCAATTCCGCAACATGAAGTAGCAAATGGAAGTGGCCAAAGTGAATTAGCACGAGCAAGTCCCACAAAATCGTCTAATTTTCCAGCGAAGAAACCTTGTCCTTCAAGCCCAGCGGGGGCATCAACTGTTTTTATTAATCTATCGCTCATTGTGTTTGTTATCAGTGATTTTAATAGGTTTTAAACCATGACTTTGTATTTGAATTTAAAACACATTTCTGATAATTATATAAATATTAAACGCTATGTTTTGGAGAAAAGTTTTGTTAATTTCTCCCGGGAATATCTGAGTAAAAAACAAAAAATCTTTCAATAATTTCTGCTTTTTATTTCTCCCAAGTTAAAACGCCTTTTTTGATGACGTAAATGAATCCTGCCAATAATAATCCCATAAAAACAATCATTTCTAAAAACATATCCATAGCCAATGCAGACGATGACTTTATCCAGCCCATGAAATTCACAGCCCAAGGATACATAAAGATAATTTCGACATCGAAAAGCACAAAAAGAATGGCCACTAAAAAATATTTTACAGAAATTGGTGTTCGAGCATCGCCTATTGATTCGATACCACATTCAAAAACATCATCTTTGAGGACGCTATGACGCCTTGGGCCAAGCCAGTGCGTTGCCAGCATGGTAGCAACAATAAAAGCTAATGCCGCTCCCAACTGAACAAGAACTGGCAGGTAGTCGGATGGTTGATTGTTCATATTATTTGTAAATATTTAATCATCAATAAAAGAAATGAAGGGAATTTCTTGATTAATGATTTTCTATCCTAATGATTTTTGGTGATGTTTCTGATTTGCTTTCAAATTAAGTCGCAATTTACTTATAAAATTTTGTTTAGCGTGTTATTTTATCTTTAAAATTGAATGTTTTTACCACATAATCCGAACGGAAATTTCCGTTAGAATGTCTTCAAAGTAAATATTAAATTTTATTCAGAATCTTCTGAATAATGTTTTGAAAGTAGACCCCGTTTTGTGGACCATACCAATTCATGACTCGTGTTTCGTAGGAATTTAACTCGTAATGGCGGTCATGGGTGATATAACCAACGTATCCACCGTTAAAGCTGGTAACAATTAAATTAAGGTTTCTACGGCTAGCTACCCGCAAAACTTCGGGCATAAGTTCCCCTGAATAATCGCAGGGCGTACCGATGAGGATGTTGCTTCCTATTCGGAGGGCTTTTATTTCGGCTGGATAATCGCCAAAAAGTGAGTTGAAAACCCAAGGTCTAAACCGCCAATTTTCAGCAAACCTAACCTGTGGTTCTCTTAATATGACTCTAAAGGTGGATAAGGATAACGTATTGATTTTTTGGCATTTAGTTTTACCAATTACCGATAAAACCTTCTTTGAAAGCCCTTCTGAAATATTTTTTTCTTGCTGAAAATCATCCAGCAATTCTTCACCAACCGGGCCTGAACTGCCAACCGCTCCAGCCATGAATGAGGCAAAATTTACGGATTTAGAAATTTGTTTTACGTATTCACCGGGATAATCGGCAGATAAAAAATTTTTGTCTGCATTTAAGGTGGTGGCATGAGCCGAGAAGGTTGTAAAGATAGCTACTTCGCCCGTTTGTTTTTGAATCTTTAAGAGTCTAATCATTGGGTCGGTTGTACCCAACGAATCGCCAACTAAGCGATTAAAGACCAGTTCTTTGGCATTAATTTCGCCAAATCCTATTTCGGCAGAAAATTGATTTTGTGCTGCCTTTTTGATGGCTTCTAAAACTTTATCAGCAATAAAATTAACGGTAGATTGATCATATTTTCCAGCAAATAACTCGCCTACCGTATTTTTTCCCCATGCTCCTAAACTGTTGTGGGTATGCGTGGTACCTATATAAAGTTGCGACCAATCAAAGCCGATGGTTTTGAGTTTTTCTTTCAAAAGTATGGTAACTTCGGGAGGGAAAATCAATAGGTCGCAACTAACAATGGCAATTGGTTTTGCCATATTTGATAACACAATTGCCCGGACATACACGGAATCATGGATTGATTGAAAGAGCTTTCCTTGACGATTGCCGTAACCAGCGGTGGATGTTGGTTTTGGTGGAGTGAGGTTAATAGTTGCCCAACCTGCCTTAAAACTGTTGGAAGTATCTTTTTGGGGTTTCCACGCTTCCAATTCCTCATTCATCTGCTTATAATATGCCATCTGTCTGTAATCCGTTCTGTCAACGGGAGCAATAGTAAAAGCAAAGAAGATGAGGATGAAGATTAATAATCCCACAAGTATTTTGACGGTTAATTTCAGAAGTTTCATAACATAAACGTTGACTTGATATTCACAAAAGTAATTTATAAAAATGAATTTATGACTGGTTTCAAAATAAAGGATACAACACAAAGAATAAAAAAGTGGGAATGATACACGCCACTTTTTAGTCGTTTGGTTAATAATTTTCAGCCATTTATAGGATATTATTTTACATATCGACTTTTTTTGTAAATTTCGAAATATTTTCCAATTCAGAACCAAATCAAATGAAAATAAAAATTTACGGATTTTTTATTTTAGTTCTTCTCGTCTCAAGCGCTGCAGATTTGCCCACTCAGCGAGAGGATGATGAATTAATTGAAGTTTTTCATCGTATCAATGATGAAGTTCTTGCCAATAGCCGTGCTTACGAGACCTTGGGAGACGCTTGCAAAACGATTGGCCATCGGTTGACAGGAAGTGCCAACGGAAAACGAGCCGAAGAATATACTTTTAATTTGCTAAAATCTTATGAACTTAAGGATGTAAAATATCAACCTTTTCAAGTAGAAGCTTGGTCGAGAGATACCGTAACTTTGGCAATTGCTCCTCGAAAAAGTGATAATTTTCAAGACATTCCGGTAGTAGCCCTAGCAATGACTCCCGTTGAGTCAAAAATCAAAGGTGATATTGTGGACGTTGGTAATGGCTTAGAGCCTGATTTCAAAGCCGTTAAAGATCAACTTTTGGGTAAAATTGCGATGGTGAACATCGGATTATTACCATCCATAAAAGGTACTCGAAATCTTCATCGTTCTGAAAAAACTGCTTTAGCGATTGAATACGGAGCAATCGGAGTCATTTTTGTTAATACCGTAAAAGGAAATGTTTTGCTAACGGGCACGGCATCCGTTACTGGAGGGTTGATTTCCATTCCTGCCGTTTGCGTGTCGCTCGAAAGTGGTAAACAAATACGAGCGTGGATAAGTGATGAGCCTAATTTATTGGCCATGATTGACATGAAGAATTTTAGCAAGGTGATAAAATCTCGAAATGTGGTAGCCACTATTAAAGGAAGCGATAAAACGTTAAAAGAAGAAAAAATCTTGATAGGTGGACATCTTGATTCTTGGGATCTAGCTTCAGGAGCGATTGATAATGGCATTGGCTCTTTCTCCATTTTGGATATTGCCAGAACCTTTAAAGCCTTGAATTTGAAACCAAAAAGAACCATAGAATTTGTCATGTTTATGGGCGAAGAAGAAGGATTGTTAGGTTCAAAAGCCATGATTGAAAGAAGCAAAAAAAATAATTCTATCGAGAAAGTAGTCTTCATGATCAACCTTGACATGGCCAATGACGCTAACGGTTTCAATACTTCGGGCCGAGCAGAAATGATTCCGATGTTTACCAAAATGGGAGAACTGATGAAAAAGATTGAACCTTCCTATAAAAATAATATTATTAATCAAGCGGGCTTACATTCTGATCATCAGAGCTTTATGCTGGAGGGAATTCCTACTGCATCACCCATTGGCGGTATCGCTCCCGAAGCTTTGGGTTGTTATCACGCTAATTGTGACCAGTTTGAGTTGGTCAAAAAAGACGAAATGTTAAACACCGTTCGCTATACGGCAATGATGCTTTATGGATTGGCGAATGCTAACCACATGCCCGCAAAAAAATTAGATTCTTATGCAACCCGTGATTTTTTTATCAAGCAAAATCTAAGAAAAGAGTTGGAATTGGGGCGTGCGTGGATTTGGGGGGAAGAGTAATAAAGTAGGCAGTAAATAATTTTCAGTAAAAAAGGCTATCACGATCTTTTAATGGGAAAGTGATAGCCTTTTTAAGTTTTCAAAAAGTGCTTGTCAAAAGGCTGGTAAATATCTGCAAATATTTGCGGCAGCAACTGTTTACTACCAACTACCTACTTTTTACTGCTTATCATTTTTCAAATATTTATTAAACCAAGCTAGATAACGTTCAAAACGGTCTTTTTGGAAGCTTGGATTGGTTATTCCGTGAAATTGTCCTGGATAAATAATCAATTCGGTTGGAATTCCTAATGATTTAAAGGCTTGATACATTTGCTCGCTTCCCACCGATGGCACGTTAAAATCACTTTCACCTACCATAAATTGCGTTGGTGTTTTGATACGGTCGGCCTTTAAAAATGAGTAAGATAACGCTACATATTTATCAAAATTCTTCCACGGCGAACCTAGTTCATTGTCGTATTGTAAAATGTATTGGTCAACCCCATACAGTGACGAAACCATCGCCACACCTGCTCCACTTGAAGCCGCCTTGAAACGAGTATCCGATGCAATCGTATAATCCGTTAAAATACCTCCGTAACTCCATCCACCAATACCTAGTTTTCCAGCGTCAGCAATTTCATTTTGAACCACATAATCGGCTGCCCCCAAGATATCCAAGACTTCTTTGTTACCCCAATCTCCCGAAATTATTTTACAAAAATCGAGTCCACGACCATTTGAGCCACGATAATTAACTGCCACTACATTATAATTTGAAGCCGCCAACATTTGTCGAGACATATCAAAACTAAATTCATCTTGCGCTACTGGCCCGCCGTGAATGAAGAAAATCGTTGGCAATTTTAGGCCTTTCACCGCATTGAAAGGACGGTATAAAATATTAGAAACCATGGCTCCATCTTTACTTTTTGAGGTAAATCCTTCGACCGTGGCTAAATTTAAATTTGCCAAAAATTCGTCTTGGTGTTTCGTCAAACGACGAGGATTCCCATTTTCAAGTGCATAAATTTCATTCGGCGTTTTTGAGTCGCTCATGGTTGCCAAGAAACTTCCCGATGGATGTGTTTCTAATGCATTGAAACTGCGATTTCCAGTGGCAATTTTCGTCATTTTTCCGTCCAAAAAGCTGAATTGGGCTACGTATTTAGTTCGATCATCCGTTACTAAAGCCATAATTGAAGCGCCATCTTTCGTCCAATGAGGATCAGAAACAGGTCTGTCCAATGACTTTGTCAATAATTTTGGCTCGCCTCCCTCCTTTGAAATGATGCACAAAATTGATTGGTCGTACATGATGTAATTTTCCGAAGAAGTAGTTCTCAAATAGGCAATTTGTTTGCCATCTGGGCTCCATTCTGGCGAAAAATCTCCACCCGTCCAAGTGGTAATTTGTTTCATTTGTCCGTTTGGTTTGGCATCAATTACCCAAATATCAGTGTTAGCATTGCGGTCTGGGTCTTCGGTATGGTTACTCAAAAAAGTAATTTGAGAACCATCGGGCGACCATCTTGGGGAAGTTTCATCGTAATTTCCCTTTGTAAGCGTATCCAATTTTTTCGTCAAAACATCGTAGAGATACAAATGAACTGGCTTTTTGGTTAAATATCCTTCTACGTCTTGCTTAAATTTATAGCGGTCGAGTACGATGGGTTTTGGCGTTTTCACTTTTGAAGTGTCGCTCGAAGTTTTCATCACCAAAGCAATCTTTTTGCTATCGGGCGACCATGCGTACTCCGACAAATCGCCTTTTTTCAAATCCGTTAATTGTTTAGCTTCACCACCACGTCTATCCATCAACCAAATTTGGCTACTGGTCAATCCATTTCGAGAAGACACAAAAGACAAATATTTTCCATCGGGACTCCAACGGGGTTGCGACTCGCCATCGGGTGTATGCGTAAGTTGAATAGACTCTTTACCATCCCAAGAAACCATCCAAATATCCGAATTGCGCTTATTTTTCACCGAATCTACCGAAGAAAGTGTGTAAGCAACCCAATTGCCATCGGGCGAAATTTGTGGGTCGACCAAACTCTGTAAGCGGTAAACATCGGAAGGTTTTAGTGAGCGTTTTGTGGGATTTTGAGCCAATAAAAGAGAAGAAAAAAGGCAGAGAAATCCGCCAATGAGTAGTAATTTTTTCATTTTTTTTGGGGTTGTTAATGAATTGATTGTGTTGATTGAAGAAAGATGCAAGTTAACGAATTTGTGGATAAGTTATAGGTTGATGTGTTTTTGTTCAAAGATCTTAAAAAAATCTTTGAACAGGATGCAATCTGTAAAACGGTGGAAACATTAATCTGCTTCAAAGAAAACAAAAATGTAATTAGCAAATAAGTGTTTTAAAAAAGGCTTATGAATATTATTTTAAACTTAATTAAAAATACATTAAAATCAGTATAACAAACTTACCCCTTCCCCTCAATCAACTTCTTCAAACCCAACATTTCATCCCGCAAACGAGCAGCAGCTACGAAATCTAACTCCTTGGCAGCTTTTTCCATGTCGGTTTGTACTTTTTTGACCTGTTTGGTCAATTCGTCTTTCGTCATATACGCCACCACGGGGTCGGCGGCCAATTGAATTTCTTGGGGTTCGGTATAGTATTTTAAGTTCTTGCTTGGCTTACCCATTACGTCCGCAATTGAGGTCTGCTCCATAATTTTTTCCTTCGATTTCAAAATGGTTTTTGGGGTAATTCCATTATCTAAATTATACTGTATCTGAATGGCACGCCTACGATTTGTCTCGTCAATTGCTTTTTCCATTGAACCTGTTATGCGGTCGGCGTACATCAAGACCTTACCTCGGTCGTTTCGGGCTGCCCGTCCAATCGTCTGAATCAAAGAACGAATATCTCGGAGAAAACCTTCTTTGTCGGCATCCATAATTGCCACTAATGAAACCTCGGGTAAATCTAATCCCTCACGCAACAAATTCACACCCACGAGTACGTCAAACACGCCCAAACGCAATTCTCGCAGGATTTCGATGCGGTCTAAGGTCTTAACTTCCGAGTGAATATATTTACACTTCACCCCTACTCTATCCAAATACTTTGACAATTCTTCCGCCATTCTTTTGGTTAAAGTCGTTATCAAAACTCGTTCTTCTCGCTTAATTCGCTCGTGAATTTCTTCTAATAAATCATCAATCTGATTAATACTCGGGCGTACTTCAATTTCGGGGTCGAGCAAACCCGTTGGACGAATAATTTGCTCAATAACTACGCCTTCCGAACGTCTCAATTCATAATCTGCTGGGGTTGCCGATACATAGATCGTTTGTCCCGTAATATTCTCAAATTCTTGGAAAGTTAGCGGACGGTTGTCCATCGCCGAGGGCAAGCGGAAACCATAATCCACCAAGGCTTCTTTACGGGAACGGTCACCTCCCCACATGGCTTTGATTTGGGGCATTGTGGCGTGGCTTTCATCGACTACTAACAAAAAATCTTCAGGGAAAAAGTCTAATAAACAGAAAGGTCTTTGCCCTGCTTTTCGTTGGTCAAAATAACGTGAATAGTTCTCAATGCCAGAGCAATAGCCCAATTCTCGCATCATTTCCAGATCAAATTCAGTGCGCTGCTTGATGCGGTCGGCTTCCAATAATCTGCCTTCCGATTCAAAGAATTTTATCTGAGTAACCAAATCATCTTGGATATAATTGATGGCATTAAGCAATACATCACGACCCGTTACGAAGAGATTTGCGGGAAAAATAGCAATCATTTTTTCTTCCGAAATCTTCTTACCCGTTTGCGGATTAATGCGGTGAATCGTCTCAATTTCATCCCCAAAAAACATAATCCGATAACCAAAATCAGCGTATGGCAAACAAATATCAACGGTGTCGCCTTTCACTCGGAAAGTGCCACGGGTAAATTCTGCTTCGGTACGTGAATACAGAATCTCAACCAAACGAAACAAAAATTGATTACGAGAAATGGTTTCTCCAACACCAAAACGAAGAATACTTCGACGGTATTCTTCGGGATTTCCCATGCCATAAATACAGGATACAGAAGCAATTACAATAATATCACGCCGTCCAGACATCAACGAAGAGGTGGTAGAAAGTCTTAATTTGTCAATTTCTTCGTTGATTTGAAGGTCTTTTTCAATGTAGGTATTGGTGGAAGCAATGAAGGCTTCGGGTTGGTAATAATCATAATAAGAAACAAAATATTCAACGGAATTTTCTGGAAAAAACTGTTTGAATTCACCGTAAAGTTGAGCGGCAAGCGTTTTGTTATGGCTCAAAACCAAAGTCGGACGATTGACCTGTGTAATCATATTCGCCACCGTAAAAGTCTTTCCCGAACCCGTTACGCCTAATAAAGTTTGTGATATTTCTCCTTCTTTTACACCCTCCACCAGTTTCACGATTGCTTGCGGTTGATCGCCAGTTGGTTTATATTCAGAAGTTAATTTAAAGTCCATTTTTGCGTATTTTTTTAAAGAGAAAAGATAGGGAATAATTACTTGAATTCATAGTTCCCATGCAACCGCTTCGCCTCCTCCCAATACACATCCATTTCCGCCAAAGTCATTTCTTGCAACGTTTTTCCTTGTTCTTTTGCGCTTGCTTCCAAATAATTAAAACGCTTAATAAATTTTCGATTGGTTCGTTCTAAAGCAGTTTCCACATTGATGTTGATAAAACGTGCATAATTAACCAATGAAAACAGTAAATCACCAAATTCTCCTTCCGCTTTTTCCACATCAATCGCCTGGTTATCCACAACGTTAAACTCGTGTTTAAATTCGGCTAATTCTTCTTCCACTTTTTCCCACACTTGCGTTTTTTCTTCCCAATCAAAACCGGCACCTCGGGCTTTTTCTTGAATTCGCATGGCTTTTACCAAGGCTGGTAAAGAAGCAGGCACGCCACCCAAAACGGATTTATTTCCTCCGCCTTCTTTCAATTTAATGGCTTCCCAATTTTGTTTAACTTGCTGTTCATTTTCCACTTTCACATCTCCGTAGATGTGCGGATGACGGTGGATTAATTTCTCACAAATGCCATGCAAAACGTCTGAAATATCAAAGGCATTGGTTTCAGAAGCAATTCGTGCATAAAACACTAAATGCAACATGACATCGCCCAATTCCTTCTTGATTTCCTGCATATCGCCTTCCATGATGGCGTCTGAAAGTTCGTAGGTTTCTTCGATGGTCAGGTGTCGGAGGCTGTCGATGGTCTGTTTTTTGTCCCACGGACATTGTTCACGGAGTTCGTCCATGATGGTCAGAAGGCGGTCGAAAACCATCAATTGGGCTTGGCGTTTTTGAGGGAGATTATTGAAGTCTTGATTCATATTTTCTTTGTTATTGGACAAAGATAAAACGAATGAAATTACAAATGATAAATTATGAATTTGTAATATGCCAATTCTTAGCACTGGCCAACCTTTAGGAATAGGTTTATGTGGAAGTTTATATAATTTTCTGAATACAAAAAGAACCCCAAACATCTAAAAATTACCATCTTCTCCCTCTCCCATGCCCACCACCATAATTACCACGACGTGGAGAAGGATAATATCTTGGCACAACCACCACTGGTGGCGCATAATAACGATATGGGCGAGGTCGTGAATAACCATATCCATAAGCGTTACCGTATCCATTATTATAACCGTATCCACTACGTACATAGGTGGGTCCGCACGAAACAACCATAAAGGCAATTCCAAGTATCATTGCCAAGACCACTATTTTTTTATGAAATTTAATCTGCTTCATTTTATTTAATATTTAGATAATTAATGTAATGAAAATCAGCTATTTAATTGACTAAAAACAACAAAATCTGTTCCTCAGATTTACCTAAAAAGGTCTTGCTGGTGTAGTTTAGGGACGATAGATTACTACTTTTTATCCCCACCAACGATAGGCTATTATGCGACTTAAATACGTCCAAATAAGTCCGCAAGAATATAGTAAAGATGAAAAACCGAATAATAAAGTCAATAAATCAAAAGTAGGATTCTGTATCTTTTTCATGACAATATTCTGTTAAAACGTTTTTTATTAGAAAACATTTCAAGACAAAGGTTTAAAAAATGGTAAAACTATTTACTCAGTTATCTGAAAAGATGACAACAACGTTTCAATTTCACCCTATTCGGTAAGAAGATTTTTTGTATCTTTGCACCCTAATTTCAAAAGGAATAAGGAAAATTAAAATATGTTAGAACAATTAGAAGCCATTCGTGAACGATTTAACGAAGTTGCCCAACAAATAACGCAACCCGAAATCGTATCGGATATGAATAAATACAAGGTCATTAGTAAGGAATATAAAGACCTTGAAAAGATTGTCAACAAATATAAAGAATACCAAAACGTTTTAGCTAATATTGATTCTGCCAAAGACGTAATTGCTACTGAAAAGGATGAAGATTTCAGAGACATGGCAAAAGCTGAATTAGATGAATTGAATCCTCAAAAAGAGGAAATGGAGGCTATTTTAAAGGAAATGTTAATTCCAACAGATCCAGACGATTCAAAAAATATTATCATGGAAATTCGTGCCGGAACGGGTGGCGACGAAGCAGGAATTTTTGCGGGCGATTTGTTCAGAATGTACCAACGTTTCTGCGCAAATCAAGGATGGCAATTCCAAATTATTGATTTTACGATGGCTTCTTCGGGCGGTTACAAAGAAATCGTAGCCAATATTCAAGGCGAAGATGTGTATGGAAAAATGAAATTTGAGTCTGGCGTACATCGTGTGCAGCGTGTACCCGCCACAGAATCTCAGGGAAGAATTCACACGTCAGCCGCAACCGTAGCAGTTTTGCCTGAAGTTGATGAAGTGGATGTACAGATTAATATGAGCGATATTCGGAAAGATACTTTTTGTTCTTCGGGTGCGGGTGGACAATCGGTAAATACCACGTATTCAGCGGTTCGAGTAACGCACTTGCCTTCGGGTTTGGTAGTTCAGTGCCAGGATGAGCGTTCACAAATCAAGAATTTTGATAAGGCAATGACCGTTTTGCGTTCACGTTTGTATGAAATTGAGAATGCAAAAAGAAATGAAGCTATTGCAGGGAATCGTCGTTCGATGATTGGTTCGGGTGACCGTTCTGATAAAATTCGTACCTATAATTATCCACAAGGACGAGTAACAGACCATAGAATTGGTTATACCGTTTATAATCTCCCCGTGGTAATGGATGGTGAGATTGGCGATTTTATTGACCATTTACGCATTGCCGAAAATGCCGAAAGATTGAAAGAAGGAGCAGTTTAGTTTTCGATACATTTTATTCGATGTTTGATATTAGTTATTTTCTAACATCAAACATCATTTTACCCTATACTGGAAATTATTCAAAAATCGAATAAAACACCCTTTCAACTATTCGCTATGATTCCGAAAAATTATATTAAAAATGAGGGTTTAATGTTAAAAATCGTCCATTGAAATTCACCCATTAGTCAAGAACTTCTCCAATTTAAAAGAAAAGGTAGTTCCTTTTTCAACTTTTGAAACCACCGAAATTTTGGTGCGATGGGCTTGCAAAATATGTTTTACAATTGCCAACCCTAATCCAGAAGAACCCTCGGAACGACTTCTTGCTTTATCAACCCTAAAAAACCGTTCAAAAATTCTATTCAAATTTTCTGAGGCAATACCTGGGCCATCGTCTTTGATAGATACTTTCCAATCTTTCTTTTCTTCCTCAAAAACTACCCAAATATTCCCGTTTGCATGACCGTATTTAATGGCATTTTCGACTAAGTTTGTCATTACTTGCCCAATTCTCTGTGCGTCTGCCCGAACAAGAATTGAAGGCTGTGGAGCTTTAATATGCATTTTCACATTTTTAGAACCTGCTTTATTTTCTAATTGTTCAAAAACTTCTTTCGTAATTTGTCGAATATCAATCTTTGCGGGATTCATCTTGATATCACCCGTTTCCATCTGCGAAAGCGTTAATAGATCCTTAACCAAAATATCCAACCCGTCCAAACTTTTAGCCGCTTTTTGAAGAAATTTTTCACGAACATTTTCATCGTCCATTGCCCCATCCATCAGTGTATGCACAAAACCTTGAGCCGAAAAGATGGGTGTTTTTAATTCGTGTGAAACATTAGCAAGAAATTCTCGACGATATTTTTCTAAACGTTTTAATTCCGTTACTTCTTGTTCTTTCTTAGAAACATACACGAAAAGCTCATCATTAAGTTTGCGGAGCGGGTTGTTATCTTTCTGTAATTTCTTTCTTGTAACCCCAAAATCCTTCATTTTCAATCGATTAATAGAGTCGTACATCTTATTTATTTCTTGAAAAACTAGATAGTCTAAGACGAAATAAATCAAAAGACCCGCAACGAACAAAGATGCTATAAAGCTGATGAATAACACATCAGCGTTAGATTCAGGCAAAAACCAAAGAAAGGTTGTGGTGAAAATAGCAATGGTTATTGCCAATAAAAAGGCTAAAATTTTAGGATTAAGTATCATGGTTTGAGTAAAAGTGACCTGATGTTGGGCAACGATAGTCCGTTTGTTCATCATAATAACGAATTTACAAAAATATTTCTGCCTATTCGGACGACACAGGTTACAATTTTGTTAAGTCTTAAATGACCTATCCCAAACGAATCTTTCGTACCTTTGCACTTTATAAAAACCAGAGCGGTATTTTCGTCTCAAAGACTATGGAATTAAATCAATTAACCGCAATCTCCCCAATTGATGGGCGATATCGCAAGCAAGTAGATAGTCTTGCTCCTTATTTTTCAGAATTTGGATTAATCAAATATCGTGTTCGAGTAGAAATTGAATATTTTATCACGCTTTGCCAAATACCTTTACCACAATTAGAAGGAATTAATAAATCACTTTTTGCCTCATTAAGAGCAATTTATACAGAATTTGCCGAGCAAGATGCCCTTTGGATTAAAGAAAAAGAACGAGAAACTAACCATGACGTAAAAGCGGTTGAATATTTTATAAAGCATAAATTAGAGAAGTTCGGCATTGAACAGTATTTAGAATTTATTCACTTTGGATTAACTTCTCAGGATATCAATAATACGGCCATTCCTTTGTCTTTAATGGAAGCATTACAGCACATCTTGATACCTAAAATCCAAGAAATTATTGCTAGAATAGCCGACCTAGCCCTAGAATGGAAAAATATTCCGATGTTGGCACGCACTCACGGACAGCCTGCTTCGCCTACCCGCTTGGGAAAAGAATTCCAAGTGTTTGTGGAAAGAATGGAACGTCAAATGGATTTATTGAAAACGATTCCATATTCGGCAAAATTTGGCGGAGCAACTGGCAATTTTAATGCTCACACGGTGGCATATCCAGAAATTTCATGGATTGAATTTGCCGATAATTTTGTGAAATCTTTGGGTTTAATTCGTAGTAAGTATACCACCCAAATTGAGCACTACGATAATATGGCGGCTTTGATGGATAATCTTAAACGATTAAACAACATCGTATTAGACCTCGACCGTGACGTTTGGACCTACGTTTCAATGGGTTATTTTAAACAAAAGATCAACTCTGGCGAAGTAGGTTCTTCGGCAATGCCACATAAAGTTAATCCGATTGATTTTGAAAATTCAGAAGGAAACGTAGGAATTGCCAATGCTTTATACGAGTTTCTTGCCGCAAAATTACCAATTTCAAGACTACAACGAGATTTGACCGATTCAACCGTTTTAAGAAATTTAGGCGTACCAATCGCTCACCAAATGATTGCCTTAACGGCTTTACTGAGAGGTTTGAACAAATTAGAATTATATCAAGATGCTATCAATCATGATTTGGAAGACAACTGGGCGGTAGTTTCGGAAGCAATCCAAACCATTTTGAGACGAGAAAATTACCCGCAACCTTATGAAGCCCTGAAAATATTGACTCGTAAACACGAAAAAATAACCGAAAAAACCATCGCAGAATTTATTGATAATCTGGATGTTAGCGATAAAATAAAATATGAATTGAAACGCATTACGCCATTTAATTATGTGGGTGTCTTGGAGTAAAGGCTATGGAACACGAATCACAAGTATGCTGTGCATTACAGATTTAGGAGGATTTTTATTTAATGGCAATGTGGTTTTGTCAAAAAAGTACGACAGTTAGAAAACTAGTTAAATTTGCAAATCGCTGACTGGAAGCTACTAAATTTTTGCGAATTGTCCATTTTCCAATCTTTTCCAACAAAATTTTTGTTTTTCAACTTTAAATACTAAGTTTGCAATATAAAGACCAACAAATGACAACAAATTTTAAAAATACAACATGGTGGTGGCAATTGACAAACGTCAGTTGAACGGTTCCATTATGTATTTTCGATAAAGATATATTTCTTCACGAAAAGGCTTACTGTTCATTACAGTAAGCCTTTTTTATTTACAAACCATGAATTTCAAAGTAATAACAACCTCAAAAAAACGATTGGCTGATACCGTTACGTCAGTAGGAATATTCCTTAGACTCAGAAATCAGTTTAAGAACACGGTTATGCTGGAAAGTGCTGATTATCACGGGAAAGAACACGGCTATTCGCACATTGCCTGTGACCCGGTGGGGAGTATCATGATCGATAAAGACATGGTAACGCAAACATTTCCAGACGGCACGACCGAGATTTTCCCCTTGCAAAAACGAAAAGATGCCGTGCAAGCCTTGATGAATTTTGCTAATCGTTTTGAATGGAATCGACTGTCGGACGATGCCCCAATGGCCAATGGCATGTTCGGACACATCAGTTACGATGCCGTAGAATATTTTGAGGACATTGAAATTCAAGATAAAAATAGTAACACCGAAATTCCTTCAATTATTTATCACGTTTATCGCTACGTGATTGCCATCAACCATTTCAAAGACGAAATGTCAATTTATGAGCATGAGTATAGCCCCCTAACCCCCGAAGGGGGACCTTTCGACCACTCTAATGCGGACGAAGAAGCTCCCCCATCGGGGGATGGGGGGCTATTGGATTTCCTCCTTGAATTACCTCATTATTCCACGAAGCCTTTCAAACTCACCAGCGAAGAAATTACCAACTATACTGACGATGAAATGCGAGCCATTATCAACGAATGTATCAAGCACTGTTTGCGAGGGGATGTTTTCCAAATAGTGCCTTCCCGTCGTTTTAGCCGTACTTTTGAAGGAGATGATTTTCAGATTTACCGAGCTTTGCGTTCCGTGAATCCATCGCCGTATATGTTTTATTTTGATTACGAAAATTATCATATCTTTGGTGCATCACCCGAAAAACAAATTGCCATTAAAGGAAATATCGCCGAAATTCATCCGATTGCCGGAACGTTCAGACGGACTGGCGATGATGAAAAAGATGCGGAACTGGCTCGTGAATTATTAGCCGACCCTAAAGAATCTGCCGAACACGTAATGTTAGTGGACTTGGCAAGAAATGATTTATCGAGAAGTTCGGACGTAGTAAAAGTAGAAACTTTCAAGGAGGTACAGTTTTATTCACACGTAATTCATTTAGTTTCAAAAGTAACGGGACAAATGACGGCGGGTACAAACCCATTACAATTGGTAGCCGATACTTTCCCAGCGGGTACGCTTTCGGGTTCACCCAAACACAATGCCATGAGTATTATCAATCGCTTAGAAAACGTTAATCGCCACATTTACGGTGGCGCAATCGGCTACATGGATTTCAATGGAAATTTCAATCACGCCATCGCCATTCGTACATTTATGAGTAAAAACAATACCCTTTTTTACCAGGCAGGTATGGGTGTCGTGGCAAAGTCGGTTGTAGAAACAGAGATGGCAGAGATAAAATTAAAATTAGGGGCTTTAAGGAAAGCTTTGGAAGTGGCGGTGGGGATTTAATAACATTTTGAATCAAAAATACTTGACAACTTGACAAGAAAATCGTAATTTCACAGAAAAAACAGTATGAAAACATTAACAGTAGGAGACCTAAAAACGCATTTTTCTGAGGTATTGAAAGAGGTACAAAATGGCGAAAAAATTGCTATTTCTTTTGGGAAGAAGAAAAAGGTGATTGCCTATCTTGTTTCAGAGATACAACCAGAACCCAAAAAACCTAAACGAAAATTGGGTTTATTGGAAGGTAAAGCAACTTTTTCGTGGGTTGGTGATGGCAAAATTACCGAAGAAGAATTTTTAGGATTATGAGATATTTATTAGATACACATACTTTCATTTGGGCAATAAGTGACCAAAATAAACTGCCCATGAAGGTTAGAAGTATTATTTCAAATCCCGAAAATGAAATTTTGGTAAGTGCTTTATCATTTTGGGAAATCTCATTGAAATATTCTTTGGGAAAAATGAATATAGATAATATTCCACCTGACCAATTACCTTTTTGGGCAGGGAAACATGGTTTTAAAATAATACCATTAGAAGCTGTAAATACTTCTAATTACCACAAATTAACCGCCACTTATCACAAAGACCCTTTTGATAGAATGTTGATTTGGGAAGCAATCCAATCTAATATTCCATTGATTTCTAAGGATGAAAATGTTGAAAAATATCAATCGGAGGGCTTAGTAGTTATTTGGTAGCATGAAATAAAGAAAATTGATAATTAACTGAAAATGAAAATATTAGTCTTAGATAATTACGATTCATTTGTCTATAATTTGGTGTATATCCTCAAAGAATTAGGTAATGAGGTGGATGTTTTTCGTAACGATAAAATAGCGTTGGAAGAAGTCAAAAAATACGATAAAATCTTGCTTTCTCCTGGCCCAGGCATTCCCGAAGAAGCAGGAATCATGTTGGACGTTATCCGTGAATATGCCCCGACAAAACCCATTTTTGGCGTGTGTTTGGGACATCAAGCCATCGGTGAAGCCTTCGGGGCAAAACTGCTCAATATGGGTGATGTACTTCACGGAGTAACGACCAAATGTATCATCACCGAGCCTTCGGAAGTACTTTTTCAAGGCATTCCAACCACATTTGACGTGTGTCGTTATCACTCATGGACGGTAGTTCCCGAAACGATGCCCGTTGATTTGAAAGTTACAGCCATTGATGAAAAAAACTTTGTAATGGCAGAAGCCCATACTCGTTACGATGTGCGGGGAGTTCAGTTTCACCCAGAGGCTTATTTGACTCAGTTTGGGGTGAAAATGGTGGAGAATTGGGTGAAAATGTAAATTGATTCTCCAGAATCGAAAGAGATAAAAAAATGAAATACTACTTACAAAAACGAATATTAGGCGAAATCCTTAGTAAAAGTGAAGCTCAAGAAGCCCTTTCTATTATTGCCAGAGGAGATGCCAATAACAGTCATATTACCTCATTTCTAACTACTTACATGATAAAACCTATCACGGCCGAGGAATTAGAAGGTTTCCGTGATGCGATGCTGGATTTAGCTTTGACGGTCGATTTATCCGAATCCTCCCCGATGGATGTTTGCGGAACGGGCGGTGATGGGAAAGACACTTTTAACATTTCCACCACTTCCTCTTTTGTGGTGGCCGGTGCGGGTCAGCGAGTGGCAAAACATGGCAATCATGGCGTGTCTTCTTCGGTGGGTTCTTCTACGGTTTTGGAATATTTGGGTGTAAAATTTACCAATGACGAAAGTTATCTGAAAGCCAAAATTGAAGAAGCGGGTATTTGTTTTCTTCACGCTCCTTTATTTCACCCAGCCATGCGTTTTGTGGGACCCATTCGGAAGGAATTAGGCATGAAAACCTTTTTTAATATGCTTGGGCCTATTTTGAATCCTGCCCAAGTCAAAAAGCAAGTAACGGGCGTTTATAACCAAGAAATTTTAGGAATTTACGGTGAATTATTCCAAAAAACCGAAGGTAATTTTGGTGTTTTATTCGGTTTAGATGGTTACGATGAAATTTCACTAACCGCTGATTTTGATTTAATTACCAAAAGAGGAAAAGAAACGTTTTCTCCCGAACAATTAGGCTTCACAAAATGTAAACAAGAGGATTTACACGGCGGAAATAACGTAGAAGAATCAGCAAAAATCTTGATTTCTATTCTCGAAAACCAAGGTACAAAAGCCCAAACCGAAGTGGTGATGGCAAACGCCGCCATTGCTCTTTATTGTGCCGATGATGATTTGAGTATTTCGGATGCGGTTTTGATGGCAAAAGAGTCTTTAATCAGTGGAAAAGCTTTAAATTCGTTTAAAAAATTTATTCAGCCGTGAGCCATAAGAATTGAGCAATGAGTTTAAAACTATTCTTTGCTCATTGCTCATTGCTCAAATTTCATAGCAAAACATGACATTCGAGGAATTAGATTTAAATGGCACTTACACGTATGCCGATTATTTGAAATGGACATTTGATGAACGCCTTGAAATTATCAAGGGCAAAATTTTCCCGATGTCCGACCCTGCAAGGATTCATCAGCGTATTTCATCTAATCTTTTTGGTGAAATATATCTCTATTTACGAAACAAAAAATGTGAGGCATATTCAGCCCCTTTCGATGTACGGCTAACTCCTTTAAAAAAAAATATATCCGAGAAAGTTCATACCATTGTTCAACCTGATATTTGTGTAATTTGTGATTTGGATAAATTAGACGAAAAAGGCTGTGTAGGGGCTCCTGATTTAATGATTGAGATACTTTCCCCAGGTAATACACGCAAGGAAATGAGAGAAAAGTATGAGGTTTATGAGGAAAATGGCGTAAAAGAATATTGGTTGGTCGAGCCACAAGACAAATGTGTATTTGTGTATGTGTTGAACGAAGCGGGCAAATATATTGGCTTACAACCAGTAACCGATGAAGATATTTTGACCTCTACCGTATTTCCAGATTTACACATAGATTTATCCCGAGTTTTTGATAATTAAGTGAAGGAGGTTTTAGGTTTTAGGGCTTGGGTTTTAGTCGAACTCCTAACCCCTAAATCCTAACCCCTAAAACCTACAAATAATGACCATTTTAGATAAAATAATTGCCCGAAAAATAGAAGAAGTTGCCGAGCGAAAATTGCATGTATCCGTAAAGGAATTAGCAATGAAAGGCTTTTTCGCCAAGACTACTAATTCATTAAAAACCAGTTTATTAACACCTTCTTCGAGTGGAATAATTGCAGAATTCAAGCGTAAATCTCCTTCGAAAGGAGTTATCAATGCTAACGTTACACCCGCTGAAGTTTCTCGTGGATACGTGCAAGCGGGAGCAGCGTGTTTGTCCATATTAACGGATATTGATTTTTTCGGAGGTTCTGACGATGATTTTTTGAACGCCCGAGAAGCCAATCCCAGTATTCCAATGATTCGTAAGGATTTTATGATTGATGAATACCAAATCGTGGAAGCAAAATCTTTGGGAGCCGACGTTATTTTGTTGATTGCGGCTAATTTGAGCCCTTTGAAAATCAAAGAATTAGGCAAGTTGACAAAGGAATTAGGCATGGAAACAATTTTGGAAATCCATGACGAGGAAGAACTAAATCGTAGTCTTTGCGAATATATAGATGTGGTAGGTGTAAACAATCGAAACCTAAAAAATTTCTCGGAACAAAACATAAATGCTTCTTTGGAATTAGCGGATAAAATTCCAGCAAATTGCGTCAAAATTTCAGAAAGTTGCATTTCAGACGCTATTACCATAAAACAGCTAAAATCAGCAGGTTATTGCGGATTTTTAATGGGAGAAACCTTTATGAAAACTGAAAATCCAGCCATGGCTTTAGCAGAATTAATTGCCCAATTGTAACAAGAAACCTCAACGCTGTGTTCTTAAAAAACAGCGGTCTATGCTTCAATTAATTTAACATATTGGCGATCAACAATTCACTTATTTTTCAGTAAATTTGTTTACAAACATCAGCCACCCATCAAGAAAATGAGATTAAAAGTCTGCGGTATGCGTGAAACGGAAAATATCCGTCAATTATTAGCCCTTCAACCTGATTATATGGGCTTCATTTTTTATGAAAAATCAAGCCGATTTGTGGGAGATGAACTGGACGAAGATTTATTAAAATCGTTTCCTTTTACGACCCGAAAAGTAGGTGTTTTTGTGAATTCGACAGCTGCTTACATCTTGGACACGTACAAAAAATACGAACTGGATTATGTTCAATTACACGGGGAAGAGTTACCCGATTTTTGTAAAAATTTAAAACATAAAGGAGTAAATATTGTCAAAGCATTTTCGGTGGATAAAGATTTTAATTTTGGGAAGCTTCAAAACTATAAGCCTTACTGTGATTTCTTTTTGTTCGATACCAAAGGTGAGCAAAAGGGAGGGAATGGAACAACGTTCGATTGGTCTATTTTGAATAAATATGATAACGAAAAACCATTTTTCTTAGCGGGGGGAATTGGTTTAGAAAATGCCCAGCATGCAATAGAAATTAAAGGATTAAAAATTTATGCATTAGATGTAAATAGTAAGTTTGAAATCAGTTCTGGCTTGAAAAATATTGAAAAATTAGAGGAATTAATGAATATTATTAAGCCTGAAATGGTGGAAATATAAAAATAATTAAAATGACAACGATAACAGAATCAATATATAACGTAAACGAAAAAGGGTATTACGGACAATTTGGCGGGGCTTTCATTCCAGAAATGCTTTATCCAAATGTGGAAGAATTGCGAGTTTCTTACCTAAGTATCATCGAAGAGCCCTCTTTTCAAGAAGAATTTCAATACCTTTTGAGAGACTACGTGGGGCGGCCAACGCCTTTGTTTTTGGCGAAGCGTTTATCCGAAAAGTACAATACAACTATTTACCTAAAACGGGAAGATTTATGCCATACTGGAGCGCACAAAATTAATAACACCGTTGGGCAAATTTTGGTAGCAAAACGTTTGGGTAAGAAGAAAATTGTGGCCGAAACGGGCGCTGGACAGCATGGCGTGGCAACCGCTACGGTTTGTGCCTTGATGGGCTTGGAATGTATCGTTTACATGGGCGAAATTGACATTGAAAGACAAGCACCTAACGTAGCTAGAATGAAAATGTTGGGTGCTGAAGTTCGTCCTGCCATGAGTGGTTCTAGGACTTTGAAAGATGCCACCAACGAAGCTATGCGCCATTGGATAAATAATCCGGTTGATACTCACTATATTATTGGCTCGGTGGTTGGTCCGCATCCATATCCTGACATGGTGGCGAAATTTCAATCGGTTATTTCGGAAGAAATAAAATGGCAATTATTAGAAAAAACAGGCAAGGAAACCCCCGATTACGTCATTGCTTGCGTGGGCGGTGGTTCAAATGCGGCAGGGGCTTTCTATCACTTTTTAGACAATTTAGAGACTCGTCTCATCGCTGCCGAAGCGGGCGGACACGGGATAACAACTGGCATGTCTGCGGCAACTACTTTTTTAGGAAAGACTGGCGTTCTGCACGGAAGTAAAAGTTTACTAATGCAAACAACTGACGGACAAGTTGTCGAACCGCACTCCATTTCAGCTGGTTTAGATTACCCAGGAATTGGGCCGATGCACGCCAATTTATGGGAAACGAAAAGAGCCGAATTTTATGCCATCACCGATGAAGAAGCATTAGAATCAGCGTTGGAACTTTCGCAGTTGGAAGGAATTATTCCAGCCCTTGAAACGGCGCATGCAATGACGGTGCTAAAATATTTGAATGCTAAACCCAATGAAACCGTTGTGATTAATCTTTCGGGAAGGGGTGATAAAGATTTGAGCACTTATATTAAGCACGTTTTGTAAATTATATTAAACCTAGCGGTTTAGAAAATTAGTGAAAATATCAAGGCTAATTCTCTAAACCGCTAAGCTTAAAAAATTAAAATTTCAACCACTCCCCTTTCTCCCGCATCACCTGTTCAATCACGTCTCTAACCGCTCCTTTTCCTCCATTTTCAGGTGAAATATAATTGGCAATTTCCAGAATTTCAGCGCAAGAATCAGCGGGACAAGTAGCAAATAGACTGGGGCGAGTCATGACTTCATAGTCGGGTAAATCATCACCCATGTACAAAATAGTTGACTCCGAAATGCCCGAATCAGCCAACCAGCCCTGATAAATTTCTAATTTACTTTTTCCACCCGAACCCATAAAAATATCTTGAATTTTGAGGTTTTGGAGTCTTTTACGCACGCCTTCGTGTTTGCCTCCCGTGATAACGCAAATTCTGTAACCCGCTTGGATGGCACGTTCGAGAGCGTATCCATCACGAATATAAAAAGTACGATAATGTTCGCCCGTTTCTAATACATGGACATTTCCATCGGTCATTACGCCATCAATATCGAAAACGAAAGTGGTGATGTTTTTTGGGAATTTTTGGGTCATTGCTTTATTTCTTCTTCAAAATCCCCTCTGATAACACCCGATAAATTTGCTGATATTCAGGCTGTTGTTTTAGGAAAAGAAGCTGTTGGTTAATTATTTTATGGTCTCCTCGGTAAGCTGGACCCGTTTGAGCTTTAAAAATATCATCGGAAGCCATTGCTTTGCGGAAAGTTTCATTGATTAACGGCTTCAAAAGATCAAATTCTAAGTCGCTATCTCTCATAATTTCTTGGGCAATTCCCCACAGATGATTGGTAAAATTACACGCAAAAACTGCTGCCAAGTGTAACACACGCCTTTCTTCGGAATCAACCATGTAGGTAATATCTGAAATATCCTGCCCCAAATCTATCAATGCTTTTTCAACCGATTCTACCTCCGATTCAATACAAATCGGTATTTGCGTAAAATCAATTCTAAAATTTTTGGTAAAGGTTTGTAAAGGATAAAAGACGCCCGTCTTGATCGAAATATCGCTGTTAATTCTCAATAATTCGTCCAAGTCTGCCAAAGATTTACTTCCCGAAGTATGCACCAACATCGAGCCTTCTGGAAGGACTAGTTGTTTGGCAACTTCCAACATAGAATCATCGGTAACGCAAAGAAAAAAAACTTTGGCAATCGATTTTGAGAAGTTTAAATCTCGCTGAACTTTAGCGTTGTATAATTGTTTAGTGAGTTCTTCAGCATTTTCGGCGTTTCTACTAAAAACTTCTTCCACCCCATGTCCTGCGTTTTCGAGTGCCTGTGAAAGATGCCAAGAGACGTTTCCCGCCCCGATGAATGATATTTTCATTTAAAAATTTGCTCGTAAGTATCTAATTTAAAACCCATTACAACAATTTTATCGTTTTCGATGATGGGACGTTTTATGATAGAAGGTTTTTCCATCATTAGCTTTGCGGCAGAGATTTCGTCAGTTGCTTTATCTTGATCCGATAACTTTTTCCAAGTTGTTCCCGCCCGATTGATGAGTATGTCCCAAGGTTTTTGAGTAAACCAATCTTGAATTTTATCTTCCAAAATGCCCAATTTTTTATAATCATGAAACTCGTAAGGAATATTATTTGCAGCTAGCCAATCAAAGGCTTTCTTCATCGTATCACAATTTTTGATGCCGTATATTTTGTACATTTTTAAGGGATTAAGATTTCAATCGTTTTTCAATTTCAAAGATTATCTATAAATTTATAGCATCAAAAAGTCCTATCAAAAATTGTGTGACAATAAAAGAGATTTTTATTATTCATAACACGATAACAAAATGGAATTTACAAAAATCACAGTCGAAACTACGATAAATGCTTCATTAGAAAAAGTTTGGCAGTATTGGAGTGAGCCAAAACACATCGAAAAATGGAATTATGCCTCCGATGATTGGCACACACCGCATGCTGAAAATGAACTGCGAATCGGCGGAAGATTTCTTTCAAGAATGGAGGCAAAAGATGGCAGTTTTGGGTTTGACTTTGAAGGAATTTATTTCGAAGTAAAACCATTGGAAAAGATTAAATATGGACTCGAAGATGGCCGTAAGGTAGCGACTTCATTTACTGAAAATGGCGGAAGGATTAAAATAACCTCAACTTTTGATGCTGAAAACGAGAACCCGATTGAAATGCAAAAAGATGGTTGGCAAGCGATTTTGAATAATTTTAAGAAATACGTTGAAAAGTAAAATCGTGGAAAAAATAACCCTACAAAATATTGATGACTATTTAGTTTATCAACCCGAAAAAGTAAGGGGGTCGCTTGAGCATCTTCGTCAAATTATTCGTGATACTGCTCCCGAAGCCGAGGAATTAATTAGTTACGGCATTCCCGCATTTAAATATCACGGCATGTTGGTTTATTTTGCTGCTTACAAAAAGCATTGCAGCCTTTTTGCGGGAAATGGCGCCTTAACGGAGCGAATGAAAGAAGCGCTTAAATCTTACAAAACCTCAAAGGGAACCATCCGATTTACGGTCGAAAAGCCTTTACCCGATGATTTGATAAAGCAAATTGTGATAACCCGAATGAAAGAGAATGTTGAAAAAATGATTAGTAAAAAAACAAAAGTATAATCTAATATCTAATCAAATGTGTGAAATTTTTATTTAGTCTGTGTCGGAATAGCACTATTTCCTTTCGCTTATGCTTACTTTTCTTGTCTTGATACAAGAAAAGTAACAAAAGAAAATCAAGAAATCCTAAACTCGCTACGCTCAAACAGTAGGATTTCGGAAAGAGCTTACAGTTTATTCCGAAATTCATTCATTTATGAATTTAACCATACTCTAATCAAAAATATCATGAGTCAAAAAACAACAAAATTCATTTTCTGGGTAACAACGACCCTAATTTTCTTATTTGAAGGAGTTATGCCCGTTCTTTTTCGCACTGACGAAGCTGGGAAATTGGCGATGCTGCATTTAGGCTATCCTGCTCATTTCAGCGCATTACTACTTTTCTTTAAAGTTCCAGGCGCATTAGCCTTGATTCTCCCGCAGGTATCTGCAAAAATTAAAGAATGGGCATATGCTGGTTTTACTTTTGATTTCTTAGGTGCATCATTGAGTTACTTTTTCGTGGATGGTTTAGTGGGATTCACCTTTTTTCCGCTGGTTGTGCTGGCTTTTTTAGGAGTTTCTTATCTTTGTTATCATAAATTAGCAGGAACGAAAGGAATTATATGAACTATTCCAGCATCAAAAAAGGCTTTCTGAGTGATTCAAAAAGCCTTTTTTGATATTACCAAGCCACCGTGACGGCTCCTTCTTTTCTTTGTATTCCTTGTTCTGGAAAATATTCGGGTATGTATGTTATAATCCAGGTAAAGGAATCTGGTTTTACCAAAACACCTTTATATTTTCCATCCCAACGGTCTTCGGGCGTTTTTGAGGTAAAGATTAATTCTCCCCAACGATTGTATATTTTCAAGTCAAAATCTTTTATATAAAATGGAAAAACTTGAAAATTATCATTGTTATTATCGCCATTGGGTGTGAAGATGGAAGGTACTAAAATACTGGGGTCGCAGCGGTCAATGACCAACGTTTTAGCGGTCGTTACACAACCATAAGAATTAGTAACAGTCACCGCATAAACACCAATAGTTGAAACAGAGATCTGTTTGGTGGTTTGTCTCGTTGGGTTCCATAGATAAGACAGCCCAACCCCACCTCCTGCGTCAATTTTAATGGGCAGATTTGCTGGAATACAAAGCGGAATTTCATCTCGCAATGCAATAAAAGGTATTGGCAAAATATTTACTGAAATAGTGTCCGTCACCCGACAAAGTTCTTTTGTAGCCGTCAGAATATATTTTCCAGAACGCTCAGGGAAGATTGTTGGAGAGTTTTCACCCGTATTCCAACGATAAGTTATTCCCGTTACGGGCGAGACACCAATGAAATCAGTTGCTCCCCGACAAAGATTTTTATCAGGACCTAAATTAATCACCGGGGCGTCCAAAACTGTAATTTCCTTATTCGAAAATCCCGTACAACCATTCTGCGTTAATTCATATTTCACCGCATAAATTCCAAAGGCTGATGCCTTAAAAACGCCCGTATTACTCACATTGGTACCTTGCCAAGTACCCCCCGTAGGACTAGCAACCAATTGCGTTGGGTTAGGCGTTAAACACAAACGACTTGGAGCGGTCAAACTCACTTTAGGCGAAACTTTGAAAAGTACATTTGTTTTTGCCGAACTAATACATTTTCCATCGGTCGAGGTTATTGTGACGGTAAAGGTACCATTTTGAGTAACGTCGATGTTTAAAGTGGTTGCTCCCGTACTCCATTTGATACTGCCATCGGTATAATTTAAGGGACTCAAGGTAATTTTTTCACCTTCGCATTTACCCGTTGGAGCGGGCAAAAGTGAAATATCTGTACGAGAAAGCTTATTCAATTTCAAATCATTGCTAATGAATATACAGCCACTATTTTCCTTAAATTCAATATAATAAATGCCTTCGATGAGTCCTTTAATGATATATTTTCCAGACGATATAAAGATGGAAGGCATAAGTCCTTGTTTTACAATCGCCTCATTATCGTCTCGCTGCCGAAGAATAAAACTAATGGGTCTGAATGCACTCAAATTATCCACAATAATGTTAATTGCTCCATCGCTTAGGCACGTAACTGGGGTGGGTGTGAGGGTGATTAAGGAATTTGGTGTTCCTCCAGCATTTAGCACAATGGAAACGGTACTATCACAAGACAAAGTGCTTTTTATGGTAACTTTATAACTTCCTGTGGTCAAATTTTTGATACTACTGGTTGTTGCGCCCGTAATCATTGTCCCATCCTTAAACCAGGTAAAAGTGTAGGTATCGGTTGGAGAAAAATTCAGCAATTCAATGGCCCCATTGTTAGCCGTACAACCCGTGGGCTTAATAGTATTTATCCGAAAAGACGTTTTTGGGCGTACTCTTACATTAATTGTATCGGCCGTTTTACAAGGAATTGTGCCGATAAGTGTACTTACATTTACGATATATTTCCCTGCTGTTCTTACGGTAATTTGTGGTGTTGTTGCGCCCGTACTCCATAAATAAGTCGTGCCAGTTCCCGCAGCTTTTGAGGCGTCCAAAATGATTGGTGAGCCTACACAAATGAGCGTATCAGGTCCTAAATTCAAAGGTTTGGCTTTTGCCAACACTACTTTTATAGAATCATAACCAAGACAACCCCTATTTTCAACAACTACAATATAACTCCCTGATTGTTTGACAGTTAAAGTCTTTAAGCTGTCTTTTGGCAAAAATTTTCTATCCCGAAACCAAAAATAATTTGTACTATCCAATCTTACTTTTGCATCCAGCGTGATGGCTTCGGCACATAGGTTTAAATCGGAGCCTAAATTGGGTTGAGGTACCGGTTTTATTTCAAAAGGTTGAGGTGGCAACATCGTGTCGGGCTTACAACGATTTCCCATATTTACCACCACGTAATATTTCCCTGGTTCCGCAAACGTATAGCTTGACTTCAAACCGTTATCCCCTTCCCCCCCTTGAATGGTGGCAATTGGCGAGCCGATGGGTTTCCCATCTTGCGGAACTTCTCCTTTATAAAAACGCCAATCGGTTTTGGTATTTTTTAATTTATCCCCACATAAATGATTTGTTTGAAATGAACTTGGCGACCCCAAACAAGTATCGCCGGCCATGATTCCAACACCTTCATTTTTTGTTTCGTTAACATTATAGGTGGTGGGTAACCCTAATTGACTGGTTTTCCCATTCAGGTTAAATCCTTTTCGATCATAATAATCTTTCGTAAGACTTTTGATAGAAATGGTATCATTCGGTAATTTAATAAGACCCAAAGTTTTACTGCCCTGAATGGCGACGTATATTTTGCCATCTGGCGCTAATTGAACTGCTCCATAATATTCTTTTTTGGAGGAATCTAGCGTAATTTTAGATTTGGCAATCACGGTAGAATCCTTATCAGTAATGTCGAAACGTAATAAAGATGAATAGGATCCTGGTTTTACAACGGAATCTGCCTTCATCGTGGCAAATAAGGTTTTGCTATCGGGAGAGAATTCGATGCCATAAACCGTGGGTGGTGCGGGACCTAAATCAATGACTCTTTTATTAGTAATGGCGCCCGTGGAATCCGCAAAATCGTATAATTCAATCAAATTTCTTTTTCCCCCCGGAATGGCGACGGCAAATTTTGTTCCGTCTTTCGATACTTTGATGTAGCCTTCGCCCTTAAATATACTATCAATTCTCGAACCGATTTCAACAATTTTTGAGATTGAAACACCATTTTTCGTAAGCCTTCGTAAGCGGATCGTATCCGTTCCGTAATCGTGGGTGATGACCCAGTACGTTGAATCTTTTTTAACGAAATGAGAGATTAATTGCTCCGTTGTAGGGGCATCATCCAACACAGTATTTTGTTCAATTATTTTCCCTTGCCCTTTATTTTGTCGAATATCTACAATGCTGTAGCTCAACTGTTTTTTGCCCTTAATATCCGAGGTTGTGAAAACGTAATACAATGATTGACATCCCTGACAACTTGGCTGAGGCACAATAACAGCAGATTGAGTGGATACATTACTCCCCGCCAAGGAATCCTTCCCAACAAGTGTGGATATTTCTTTCCCGTTTTTATCGTAAATTTTTCGACCGTCGGTATAAAACAGTAAATTCCCATTTTTATCCGCAATGGTAGAAACGCCTTCTTTGGTATTTAACTTGCCTTTATCATCCGCCGTGGCCGTTGAACCGGAGAATTTTATCCCCGCATTATTACCAAAATACCAATACGTTTCGGGTGGTTTTGGGGGTGGCGGAACACATAATTTCACGTTAATTTTATTCTGAGCCGAACAGCCGGTGGTAGAATCCGTGACTTGCACCGAATAACAACTAGTCGTATCGGCTCGTAGTGTTTGGGTGGTGTCGCCCTTCGGAAACCAGATGTATTTATATTTTGGATCTGCTCCTCCACCTTTGTAAGGGTCGAGAGTCAAAAAATCACCTTTGCAAATGGTTGTGTCTTGTTGAGAAGGCGAATTTCCTAAATAGAATGGTTGTGGGGAATTATTTATGGTAATGGTTTGCGTATAAACAATGGGCAAGCCAGCTTCTGTACGGGTAAGCCTGACAATTTTCGGTCCCGGCGTTGTGTATAAATGGGCTGGATTTTTCAAAGTGGAAATATTTTTTGCGCCACTTACCAAATCCCCAAATTCCCATCTCCAAGCAGTGGCAGGAGTTTTAAGGGTATCTCGAAAAGTAGTTGCTGAGGTAGAGTCTCTACATTCTGGCAAACACAGTTTAGTAACTTTAAATTGTGCGTTCGCATTCATGGACAATCCCCACGACATGATAAGGGTAGTGAAAATCAAAAAATATTGTCGTATGCTACTAAATTCTATCATTATTTCGTTCTATAAAAACTACACCAAACATTTCATTGATTGCATTTATAAAAGACAAGTCGTTGATGAAAAATGTTGTAAGGATGGTTGCATTATATTTCTCCTTTTACAAGCCAAGAATTTAACTCCTTAAAAGAAAACAAATTTGACAACTATCATGGCACAAATTTTGCTTAATTTTGTGCCTAAAATACCTATAATGCTTTAAAATTAACGTAATTTAACCCTTAAAAATTTTAAAGATTATTAAAATATCCAATTAAAAGTGTGATGAATAAATTTTTAAGTACTTTACGTAAAAAATTAAACCGTTTTTAAAGTTCTGAAATTAACTCCATCATGAATGAAAGTACTAAAAAACGCTGCTAATACCATGTTTAAAAGAGGATTTTTACTAATATTTTGCGTGTTTTATTGGACACTCAGCCAAGCGCAAGACCCCCAATATTCTCAATTTTATGCCGCTCCATTGTATCTTAATCCAGCTTTTGCGGGTTCGGCGATGGCTCCACGGGTAAATTTCAACCATAGAAATCAGTGGCCTTCGTTGAGTGCCAATTTCGTAACTTCCTCAATATCAGCCGATATGTATTTTAATAAACTCAACAGTGGCGTGGGGATTTTATTGACAAACGACCGTCAATTTACCAATTTAACAACCACCGATATTGGCGCTATTTATTCTTACCATTTAAAAATTAGTGATGGATTAACCGCTAAATTGGGCGTGCAGGGTTCGTATGTTACCAGAGGAATTAACTTTGCCGATTATACCTTTGGCGACCAAATTAATTCTTATTTATCGACAGGATCATTTCCTCGATTTTCTTCTGACCAAATTTTGCAAGGGGGCAGTAATCTGACTCCACAATTAAAATACTGGGACTTTTCATCGGGTGCTTTAGTTTATTCCGAACAATTTTGGGTTGGCGTATCGGCACATCATATCAATCAACCTTCGCAATCGTTTAATGACAAAGATGCTCGTTTGCCCGTTAAATTTGGGATTCAGGCGGGATACAGAATTCCTTTGGCAGATTATATGATTGGCAATAATTTGGGAGATGCGATTGAACGAGAGAAAAGTATTACCCCGGTGATTCATTATAAAAAACAAGGTGCTTCCGACCAATTAGACGTGGGTGCGTATTTAACTTACTCGCCCCTTGTTCTAGGTGCATGGTACCGAGGAATTCCTTTAAAAACTTATACGAAAGACAATGCGAGCATTGTAAGCCACGACGCAGCGGTATTTTTGGTTGGTTATCGCCAAGATAATTTCTCAATTGGTTATAGTTATGATGCCACCATTTCAAGGTTAGGTTCGACGGGTGGAGCGCACGAATTATCATTGTCTTATACATTTTCAGACTTGATAGAGCCCACCAAACACGCTCGCCCACGCAAGGGAGAGCTGAAATGTCCGAAGTTTTAAGCGGTTGAGGTAAAATTTTGAAAAAAGATAAAAAGGGTAAAAGTTGAAAAAATATAAAGTAATTTACTTTTAAACTTTTATTATTTTCAGACCTTTTTTACCTTTATTTACCCTTTTCAAGCTCATTCAACCTTTTCAATGCCAATTATCTCCTTGACCATTTACACCTTTGGATTCACTTTGAAAAGTGCCTTTAACTCGTTAAATTTGTTTAAAATATTATTCCTTACTTAACATTTTAAAAAACACCAACAATTGACCTTTCAGGATTTCAACTTTGACGAAAAATTATTAGAAGGCTTATATTCAATGGGTTATAGCAAACCCACGCCTATCCAAGCCCAGGCAATTCCGCTCATTCAGACTAATAAGGATTTAATTGCCTGCGCTCAAACAGGCACCGGTAAAACAGCCGCTTTTTTATTGCCTATTATCAACAAAATCATCAGTTTAGCCGACAATAAAAGACGTTTGAATACACTCATTATTTCTCCTACTCGTGAATTAGCCACCCAAATTGATAATCAAGTTGAAGGTTTGGGGTATTTTACGGGTGTAAGTTCCATTTCGATTTATGGTGGAGGAGATGGAAATGCTTGGAACCAACAAAAAAAGGCCTTGGAACAAGGAGCGGATATTATCATTGCCACTCCAGGACGATTAATTGCAATTTTGCAGATGGGTGCCATTGATTTCTCTCAATTGCAACATCTAATTTTGGACGAAGCCGACCGAATGTTGGACATGGGTTTCTTTGATGATATTTTAAAAATTATCAAATACATCCCTGCCAAACGCCAAACGCTTTTGTTCTCAGCAACCATGCCACCCAAAATTAGAAAATTGGCCCACAGCATTCTTGTAAATCCCGAGCAGTTGAATATTTCAATCTCCAAACCTTCGGAAGGAATTTTGCAACAGGCATATTTGGTTTACGATACCCAGAAAATAAAATTATTGACGCATATCTTAAAAGAAGGCAATTATGGAAGTGTTATTATTTTTGCCTCAACCAAAGAAAGTGTTAAGAAATTGGATACAGAATTGCATCGCATTGGCTTAAAAACAAAGGCCTTTCATTCTGATTTAGAACAGAAAGAAAGAGAGGAAATTATGCGAGAATTTAAAGGGAAAACCCTGCAAATATTGATTGGAACCGATATTCTCTCTCGTGGAATTGACGTAGAAGGGATTAGTTTAGTTGTAAATTTCAATACTCCCCACGACGCCGAAGATTACGTTCACCGCATTGGAAGAACGGCAAGGGCCGAGACTACGGGCACCGCCATTACGTTTATCAATGACAAAGACCAGCGCAAATTTGCCGCAATCGAAGAATTGATTGAAAAAGAAATTCCGAAGCTCTCGCTACCCGCTGGCATGGGCGATGCCCCAAGTTATCAACCCGAAAAACGAGTAAGCTCAGGAGATTTTCACAAGAAAAAAGCGTATCATAAGAAGAAACCAGGATTTGTGAAGAAGGCTTAAAGGATAAAAAGAGTTTATCAAAAGAACAGATTAGTCCACAGATTTCATGGATTCAGCAGATTTACGCAGACAATATCTGTTAAATCCGTAGAATCTGTGGTCTAATTTTGTGTAGGAAGATTATTTCGTCTTTCCTTTTTAAGCATCCCCTCGTTTACTTGACCTACATTCAAAAAATAGTTATGAAACCACATTTTCAAACAAATCCACGCCTTGAACTTGCTGACCAGTATGTGCGGTTTACCAATACCAACGTTTTTCTTACAGGAAAGGCAGGAACCGGAAAAACTACTTTTCTGAAAAATATCAAAGCGCATTCTCCAAAACGCATGGTCATCGTGGCTCCTACGGGTGTGGCGGCCATTAATGCCGGTGGCGTTACGATTCACTCATTTTTTCAATTGTCTTTTGGGCCAAATATTCCCAATCAAAATCCTGATAATAAACCCCTTGTACGAAAATTTAACAACGAAAAAATAAAAGCCCTCAAAGCGATTGATATCTTGGTCATTGATGAAATCAGTATGGTGCGAGCGGATATTTTGGATGCCATTGATGAGGTTCTTCGGAGATATCGCAACCGAAATTTACCTTTTGGTGGTGTGCAATTATTGATGATTGGCGATTTACATCAACTTGCCCCAGTCATCAAAGACGATGAATGGAATATGCTTCGCCCTTATTATGCCAGTCCATTTTTCTTTGAAAGTAAAGCCCTTGCCATTAGTCAATTTATCACCATTGAACTGACCCATATTTTCCGTCAAGTCGATGAGCAATTCATTAATTTGCTCAATAAAGTACGGGATAAAAAATTGGACGCCGAAAGTATCAGGCTATTAAATACCCGTTACGACCCCAATTTCACGTATCCTAAAGACGAAAAATACATTACGTTGACCAGCCACAATAAGGCGGCAATGTCCATCAATACCATTAAATTGAATGAATTGAAAGGGAAAACCCATACTTTTAAGGCTGAAATTGCCGACGATTTTCCTGAAAGTATGTACCCCAATGAGTTCAATTTGGAGTTGAAGGTTGGCGCTCAAGTAATGTTCGTAAAGAATGATATCAACCTTGAAAAACGTTATTTTAACGGCAAATTAGGAGAAATTACTTCAATTGATGAAGAATTAATCAGCGTGAAATGCCCTCACGAGACGGAAGAAATTACTATTTCAAGAGCCGTTTGGGGCAATATTAAATACGTTTTAGACGATTCAAAAGTTTTGCAGGAAAATGTTATTGGTACTTTCACTCAATTTCCTATTAAAACGGCATGGGCAATAACCATTCATAAAAGTCAGGGTTTAACTTTTGAAAGAGCGATTATTGATGCAGCCTCCTCCTTTGCCCACGGACAAGTTTACGTGGCATTGAGCCGTTGCAAAACTTTTGAAGGGTTAGTGTTGAGTACCCCTATCACTTCCGATAGCGTCAAATCAGATAATATCATTACTATTTTTAACCAAGAAGCCGAAAAACAAGATTTGTCGGAAACGGCTTTGATGGAAGCGAAAAAACACACACAAAGCGAATGGATTCTGGATTTATTCGACTTTGAATCCATCAAAAATAGTCTTAATTTTTTGCTTCAATCTTTTGCAAAAGTACAAGATCAATTTCTGGCGATTTCAGATCAGCGTTTGAGCATCATTGTCGAGAATTATGGGAGGGAAATTGATCCTGTAATGGAGAAGTTTTCACATCAACTAGCGCAATTTATTGCCCAAGCACCCTTGCCCGAAGAAAATCTTGAATTGCAAGAAAGAATAAAAAAAGGAAGTGTTTATCTGGCCGAAAAATTACAAGAATTAACGTATAATCCATTAAAAACCATTGACTTAGCTTGTGATAATAAAGAGACAAAAAGCAATATTTATAAACTTTGGGAACAATCTTTACAATATGTTTATGAAAAATTAATCCTCTTAAAAATCAATCAAAAGGGTTTTGATTCTACGCAATTTTTAATCACCAAGGCCAACGCAAACATTGACTTTGAAACCGAAAAAAATAGCTTAATAAAGATGCAAGCCCCCACAAATGCAAAGGGCAATAAAGGTGATTTAAGAAGTGAATTGAGCACATGGCGAGATGAAATTGCGCTTGAAAAAAATATTGAAAAGTACTTGGTGATTGCCCAAAAAACCTTGCAACTTTTAGCAGAAGAAATGCCTCGAAACAAGTCAGAATTAGCAAAAATCAAGGGTTTGGGTAATATTAAAGTTAAACAATATGGTGATGAAATATTAGATATAATAAATACATTTTGTGAGGCTAACGGTTTGGAAGAGCTTAAAAACACCATGAAGGAATCTTCAAAGTCAACGAAAAAATTAGTAAAAGGCTCAACCCAAGAACTGAGTTTCACGATGTTTAAGGAAGGCAATTCTATCGAAGAAATTGCTCAAATTCGTAATTTATCAAATTCTACTATTGAAGGACATTTGGCGGAATATGTAAAAAATGGCCTTCTGGACATAAAAATGCTCATGCAAGAAAAAAAGATAAATATTATTCGGGAATTTATTCTTGAGAATCCAACGTTGAAAAATAAAGAATTAAAAGCTGCTTTGGGAGAAGAGTTCAGTTACGGCGAAATTCGGATGGTTTATAATTCGATGAATATAGAAGGGTAATACAAGGAATCTCTAAAAGTTTTATAAAAAATCATTTTTAATATCCCAATATAATGAAAAATTACGCAAAAATATCTGTTTATTGTTCACTGTTTACTGCTTTCTTCCTTTTACTAAACTCCTGCGATTTCAGCAAAAGAATAGATACCAGACAAGCCGTTAAAGAACTTCATGAGCGTGAAGTCAAGCGAATTACACCTACTCAATTTATAGCACAAGTAGATGAATGGGGTAAAACTATGATAGATTCATTGAACAAAAATTTAGTGATTAATCTTGAAAAAAGAGCTTTAATTGACTCGTTATCAAAAAAGTATAGAGTTGAAATATTAACCGGAAGTCCGCTCAACTTACAAGATCCAGCATTTGGTAAGAAAGTAAATGAAATATTGGATGCTTACCAATATAATTCAGAAAAACACTTAGCTCAAGTGGACAATATTCAAAAATCCGATGATGAACTGTTCTTCTATTTTACCTCACCAATCATAAAAAATGAACAATTTGACAAACTGAAAAAGGTTCAATTGGAAAATTTAGCAAAAGCAACAAAATTGGATAGTTTATCATCCCGTAAAAAAGGAGATTTTGCGGGATTATGGCTCATAAAATTTTCAAAAAAGGAAGTTGTAAGGCTTTCTGACCCAAAGCATTTGAGAACTTTGAGTGACAAGCAGTAAAACAGAGATTTTAGGTGGGGGAGTTTGCAAACAACGACTTACGCTAAAAAGTAAAAGCCGATTGCTTTTCAGTAATCGGCTTTTTTAAAATAAGGATTATATTTCAAGGATTTATTTGTGTATTTATATCGATTGGGGCATTTTCGTAAAACGATTTAATTTGCTGAAAATTAAATTACTTTGACGGGTACTGCTAACTGTTCGATTGCCTTTCAAATCAGCATTTGTACAAATTTACCTTTTATGAAAATGCCTTGAATGACTTTATCAAATTGTTTGTTAGAATTCTTAAAGTTTTATGCCAAATTTTATTTAAAACGCTTACTTAGTTATGCTCATGTATTTCTTGTAAAATCTGGACTACCTCCCTACGAATATCAGAAGTTGAGTTTACAAAATTATTATTCATAAAACTAAAAATCAAAGTCTTTCCTTTTTTGGTGATTAAAAATCCACTTAAACAGTAATTATTATTCAAAGACCCCGATTTAGCGAATATAAATGGCTTTTCGGTCTTCAACAAATTCTTCAGTGTGCCTGATTTTCCGCCCGCAGGCAGGATTTTGAAAAGTCTTTCCTCCGGAACAATTTCATGGATTTTATGAAGTAACGTAACGATAGAACGGGGGGTAAAAAGATTCTGCCTCGACAGTCCAGAACCATCCACCCATTTTGGGGCATCGAGCAAATCGGATAGATATTTTTTTTTTGAGGAATCAATGCCCATTTCGGTTTTCAACTCGCCACTCAAAGCATCGGAATTCAATAACATCAGCTGTTCTGCGATCATGTTGTCGCTCACGTGAAGCATTCGTTTGTAGAGCGTATCTGCCGGGAGGCTAAAAAATATTTTGGCAGTTTGTTCTAAGGGTTTATTGATTAAAACAACTTTTTTCTTTAAGGTATCAGCCAACAAAGCTGTGATTACTTCAACGCCCGTTTTGAATGGTACATCTTGCCCAAAATTAGGTCTAATAATTTTGCCAGCAGGGTAGCTAAAAAGGTTGGCTCCTAAATCTCTTTGCACGGAAAATATGGTAGATTTTGACCAATTATAAGTCTTTTCAGAGAAGAAATTTGGGGTAATTTTAAGCGTATTCTCTTTATTTCCCGTAAATCGGACGATATTTCCATGAATAGGAAACCCCGAAATCTCGGCCGCATAATACTCATTATAATCATCCCAAGACCAGCCATTTCCATAAAATGACCCTGTAAAATTATCATTTGAAAAATAAAGTTTTTCAGGACGATTTTTCAAGAAATCGAAGGCTTTACTGTTGGGTAAATCTGGATTGAGAAATGAAGGGTCGCCCGTTCCCCAAAGAATGAGAGAATCACTCGAAATTTGGTACCGAAAGGCAGGAATCGAGTCGCCTAGTGTTTTCAGGCTGGCGTAAAAAGTAAATAACTTAGTATTGGAAGCAGGAATAAAATAGCGATTAGCATTATGGTCGAGCAACGTTTTGTTTTCCGAAATATCGAACAATGAAAAACCAGAATGATTGTGGGCAAAAACCGCCGATTGATTCAATTTTTTAGACACTGATTTCATGCTTACTTTTGTAGCATTGCAGGCAAATAGTAGGATTGCCGAAAAAATAATGGCGAGTTTTGTTTGAGAATTCAAGGAAAAATTTTTGGATAAAAAATGATAAAATGTAATGGTTTTAAAAAGGGTGAAAATAAAAAAAATCTTCGGATAATACTATTGATGACGGTTAATTTTATTTTCGATTGACCGCTTTGGTCTTTCCATTCACAAATCTCCCAAACCAAATTTTCTTGATTAACTTTGTACTTAGTTTCAAAGAAGATAAAACCTCTTGGTTAATTAATCCGTTACTATTGAAAAGTAAATCATAAAATTATTATCCGAATGTCAGTAAAATATTTTCATCTTACAGTAAAAGAAATTATTGAAGAAACTGCTGATACCAAGACGTTTTCGTTTTGGCATCCTGTGCATAATACAGTGCCTTACAAAGCGGGACAATTTTTGACTTTGATGCCTGTCATTAATGGACAAAAAGTTCGTCGTAGCTATTCCATGTCATCTTCCCCAAATAAAGATGCCTCAATTGCCGTAACGATTAAAAGAGTTGCTAATGGATTGGTTTCCAATTATTTATGTGACCAAATAAAAGTGGGTGATGCCATTGAAATTATGGAACCGATGGGACATTTTGTGATTGAACCTAACCCTGCGAAATCAAGAAATATCGTACTTTTCGGAGGTGGTTCAGGAATCACACCTTTAATGTCTATCTTAAAATCTGTGCTCCCCGTCGAACAAAATACAAAAGTATATTTGGTATATGGTTCGAGAGACGAAGAGAGTATTATTTTCAAAAAACAATTGAACGACTTAGAACAAAAATATGAAGGGCGTCTGCGGGTTTTGCACGTTTTGAGCCAACCTTCTTATACTTGGACTGGATATAAAACTCGTATCAATCAGGCCTCGGCGGTTACCTTTTTAAAGCAAGATTTAGCGATAGATATTGCCAAAGCTGAATATTATCTATGCGGACCAGAAGGCATGATGGATGCTGTGATAAAAGCTTTAAACATCTTTAATGTCCCTCAAGAAAATATTCATCAAGAGCATTTTGGTGCTGGGATTTTGACCGTTGAACAAGAAGAAGAAGCGCGTTCGATAAAAGAGCAAATTGTTACGATTAAATACGAAGGAACTGATTATGAAGTACTCGTAAAACCTCATGAAACTATTTTAGAAGCAGCCCTTCGTGATGATATCGACCTTCCATACTCGTGTCAGGCAGGAATGTGTACTGCCTGCATGGGCAAATGTGTATCGGGAAAAGTGAGTATGGATGAGGAAGACGGACTAACCGATAGAGAAATTCAACAAGGATACATTCTCACCTGCGTGGCACATCCAAAAACAAGCGGTGTTGTGATTGAGGTGGAGTAGGAAATTAGGAATTGGGGATTAGATTAACATCAAAATCTTTCTAAGCCCCAATTTTTCAAACCCTAAACCCCTAATTCCCTCCAATTACTAAAGGCATAATTTTTACAGCATCATCCGAAATTATTCTTACAAAAAACTTTCCCTGATTTTGTTGTGGAACATCAATATCAGCCGAATAAATGCCATCTAATTTGACTAAATTCTTACTAGTCAGTACCATTCCAAACATATTAATTACTTCGGCTTGCACCAATTTTAGTTGATGAGGCGAGCGATATTCTACTCTAAATTTATGCGTTGCTGGGTTAGGAAAAATCTTGGCAGTCGACTCCGATACAATCTCTTCTTCAATGGCGGTTATCGTTAAGGAATAACCATTTGAAAATGCTTCACAACCATTTACATCCGTTGCTTTTACTGTATAAAGACCAGACTTTGTGGGATTGATGGTGTTTTGAGTAGCCCCTACAATGACAATACCGTCCACGTACCAAGTGGGATTTGTGCCCGTTGCGATTGATAATTGTCCGTTATTTGCCAAAATTTTTGGTACATTTGGTGCTAAAATAATTGCAGTAACGGGCGATGAAGTAGCAGTACAAAGTCCATTTTCAGTAACGACTACCTTATAAACACCCGCTAATCCTGCTTTATAAATGGCCGAAGTTGCCCCTGTTAAAGCAGATCCATCTTTTAGCCATTGATAAGTATAATTTGTTCCTGAAATTGCGGTTAAATCCTTCGTTAAATCTTGACAAATACTTACTTTATCCGCTGGTGAAATACTGGCTTTTGGGGAAGCTTGCGTCGTAATTGGCACTTCAACTCTGGCACTTGGACAACCCAAAGATTTCACTTTCATATCGTAAGTATAATAATAACCCGTTTTGATGATACTACCGCTGAATAAAGCGCCAGTAACGCTGATGACATTGGGAATTGTGAAAGGATGCCCTATTATTTCTAAACCCGTTGTCGTTGAACCAGCATTTAAATTACTCCGATAGATACTCGCTCCATCAGTACACTCTTGGGTCAATTTATACGTACCCGCCGCTGGTATCGCTAAATTTAATGGTAAAACAATGCCTTGATCGCTTAGGTCATCAATCAGTTGATTAGAAGAGTTGACCGTTTGGTTTGTTATCGTGCGAGTAGCTTCTACTTTAAATGTTACAGAAGAAATAGGCGTTAAATCTGATACACGAGTTATCGAAAAAGTGATCGTTCCGGATGTTCCAACGTATACTCTCGCACTCTCAATCACCAATGGGCTTTGCGTTGTGATTACGGGTTCCGGACCAAAATTAGCAAAATAAGTTCCTCCGCCCAAAGCATATTTATCTTTATAACCTACCGAACCCGAAAAGTCATTTACACCCGCATACAATTTAGTACCACTCGTTGGTTTTGTAAACGAACCTGTATTTCCCGTAAATATCAAATTGCCTCCCGTGGGCGCATCGTACCACAAAACGGGATTTGTTTCACTGGCTTTTACGTTCAGAACCGTTGCGCCCTCGCAAGTGACCACCACTGCAGATGTTGGGCTTGGAGTAGTAATAACTTGCCGTGTAAAACTTAGTACGTTATTCGTTAAATCTTGGTCATTGGCAAAATTAATGCTTACCTCAAAAGTATAAGTTGAACCAGTAACAGCATTGAAAGTACCAGCCAAGGTTAATTTATCTTCGGCAAAAGGCAATAATTGTCCCGTGTAAGTACCTGATAATGTGGAAACTACTCCATTTTTATCCGAAATCTTTACGGTTACTGGAATATTTTGTTGAACGGCATTACCAATATTTTTTAGAGAAACCGTTACACTTTTGGCAGTGGACGAACAGAAAGTGGTCGCATCAGGACTGAGTAAATTTGAAACACTTAAATCAACTTCTGGACGAACAAACTGAACAGCGAAATCCTTGGTAATTCCTTTGGCATAAGTTCCACAACTTTTCAAGTCGCTCATTGAAGTATTCTCTGCTGAAACAACTCTCAGCAAAGTTCCATTTCCAGCCGATAAACCCGTTGGTGCTTTGAAAGTAGTCGAAAATAGCGTGCCCGTGAATGCTTCGGAAGTGGCAACTTTTTCGGACGTTTCATCAAAAACACCGTCTAAATTCCAGTCGATATAAACACTGGTTGTTTTTGGATTTGCACCTTTCAACAATAAATCCAAAGCCACTTGTTGACCCGACGAAATTTTTAATCCGGTACTCAAACCAGCTAATTTCACACTTACAATATTATCTTGAACGAGTGTCGGCGTTGAAGCACAATACTCTTTCCCGCCTATTCCGCTGATGATCAAAGCGTAATCTTGTGAAGTATTCTTCAAGGTTCCTTTATGACTAACGGTGAGGGTATAGGTTCTACCCGGAACCGGATCGGGAATAAGGATTTGCTCAATATTATCTCTAATATTATCGCCCTGAGCTGCCAGATCGGTAGGTTTTTCAGGATTCAATATAAACGGTAAATAATTGTTCGTTCCGTCCGTAATTCTAATGTCTAAATCGTTCACTAATTTTGGCGTACGATTATTCAAATTTGCAACCGTAACAGCCGAGGCGGTGGCTTCGGGGTCAGTCCACGAAATCGTTGCTGCCAAAGGCCCTTTACCAGAAACCGTTATTTTTTGAGAGAATATTCCTCCGTTTGCTAGATTTCTCTCCGTTAAAGAATAGGATTTATCCGCATTCAAGATCACTTTGGCCGCTTTTTCCATATTCAATAATCCCCAGCCGTACACATAATCGGGGCCTGCATTTCCTCCATCATCAGCCGTGTGGAGAACCAAGCCTTTCAAAGTGGAAGCGTGCATTAATTGTCCGGCATTGAGATTTGCGTAGGCTTCTTGCAGTAAAAGAATACTTCCAGACGCCTGTGGGGAAGACATTGAAGTTCCACTCAATACGGTGTAGGCCGTAGTTGAAGCATTGGAAGAGGAAAATAAATTAACTCCTACCGCCACTAAATCGGGTTTTATTCGTCCATCATCAGTGGGTCCCCAACTACTAAAACTTGACATATTAATGTTTGAAGATTTAACCGGGGGAATCCCTGCCGTTCCGTTAACTGCGCCAATCGTAAGAATATTTTTCGCAGTAGCGGTAGTAGAAAGGCAATCGTAACCATCATTTCTGCTACGAACTGCATTACTGGAATCTTTGGTCGAACTGCCCAAAAAGTAATAAGTTCCTGCCGGGGGTCCTGTTTCTCCATGATTATTCCCTGCCGATTTCACGATTAAATAAAAAGGAGCCGCATTCGCAATTTTATCCCAAGCCTGCGTATTGGTGTCATAAAATCCAAATTTATAGTCTTCGGTATCACTGATATTGTTGTTGCCATACCAACCCCAACGATTGGTAGTTCCATTATAAGACCAACCCGCCAGAAAACCATACGAGTGATTAGAAATAGCTAAACTATTTGCTGCGGCGGTCATTTCTGATACGTCATTATTAAAATCCCAAGCCTTCAAATTAGCACCAAATGCCATTCCTTTTGCCTGTGCCGAAATTCCTGTGGCAATCATTGTACCTGCTACGTGGGTTGCGTGAATGTCCGTCGTACTGACATTATCCTGTTGCGTAACCCGTCCGTTCAATTCTTGGTGAGTGCCTAAAACAGCCCCACCATCCCAAATGCCTAATCTGTTTTTAACGGCGTCACTACTTCCACTAAGCGATAAACCCATAGACCCCCCCGTATATAATTGGTTAGTTCGAGTCGTGGCAGCGGCATTAGCATTACTTTCGGTGGCAATATACAGCGGATGTCCCGTTTCATCAATTCCATTTAAACGAAAAACCTTTCCATCGCCAAAATTTCCTTCGACTTTCCACCCTTTTTGATTGGCAACTTTAAGCGCTTTTTGATAATTGGTATTATACTGAGTCGTTATCTCCTCCGAAAGAATAGCAAGTTTTCGTTTTTGCAAATCGTTATATAAATCTTTTTGAGCTAAAGAAACCGTAATCGAAAATAACAAAATGGTTGTTGTGAGCAGTAATTTCATATTGACCTGAATTTGATGAAGTTGAGTAAAATATAGGGTTATAAAGGTAATAAAAAATTAAGACGGAAGTATAAAGGGGCAATAAAGTTGTGGCTGACCCATTCATGGTAAAAACAAGTTTATAATAGTAGTACAGCAAATTTGACAAATATGTTGCTTAGAAAAATTAAAAAATATTTCTTAAAATCGAATCATTAAAATTCATTGCTTTCCTCGGTAAAGTCAACGTTGGAAAATGCGGAACTAAAATGCCTGAATTGACCCTAACTTTTATAAAATTGTCTTCAAAGCCTTTCAAGCGTACTTTCAAACAGAACATTTGGTGTTGGCAAAGGACAATACAATAAAAGCAACAAAACCAATTTAAAAAATAGACCCAGTGAAATTTTTGATCATAAAATCGCACAGGGCGCCAAGGTCATACAAGACGCTCATTATTTTAAAAATAGAACGGTGACGGGTTGATGATAATTTTAAAGAACCAGTCGAATTGGGCGAATCATATTTTGTAGAAAAAGAATCACTTTAATTTGAAAACATGCCTAAAACGGAATGAAACAATTTATTTTGCAAAAATAAAGATCCTTATTTAGCGCTATTTTCCGGGTAAACACATGAACTAAAATTAAGCAAAACAGCGGGCTGAAATTAATATTTCGGCACGCTGTTTTGTGCTTAGAAATTGAAGCAATGACTTACTTTAAATCAATAAAAGGAAATAGGTAATTCAATCATTGTTTTATCCCAAGCCACCATCATAATTGCTTCGTTTAATTTATCATTCGCTTGCTTAAACTGAATGGTGAGATTTTCTACCACTTCATCCAAATTTTTAACCGGAGCCTTAAATCTTGCCACATCCATTCCTTCCTGATAACTATATTGGCCCCATTGATCTAAATCGGTATTCAAAATAATCGTCCAGTCCGTTTCCGTTGGAATGGCATACAAGGAATATGTTCCCGCTTTAATTTTTTTTCCTTGAATCGTCAGATCGTTAAAAAACTTAACTTCTGTTGCTTCATTCGCCCCAATACGCCATATTTTATGATAAGGAATCAATTTTCCAAAAACGTCTCTATCCTTTTTATTCGGGCGGCTGTAAGTTACACGAGCCAACGCTTTATCATTCCATTCGGGTTTAGGAGAAAATTTGCGGTCGTGGGCAAAATTATCGGGATAATAAGCCATATCCATCGGACTTTTATCAAGTCCTCTCAATTTTTGGGCATTTGCTCCCAAAAAAGTGAGTATCAAAATACAAGTTGTGATTAATGTGTTTTTCATTGTTTTTTTTGAAGTTAAAAATAAAGTAAATATATAAAATTTTCATTGAGTGGTTCGAATCGAGCTTTCAATAATTGCCACAACAAAGCGTCAGATTTTTCAACAAATCTATTCATTTCTCTAAATTAAATCAATGCTATTGGGCAAAGCATCTTTATTCCGTATTTTTGTGAAAATTTTATTAATCATTACAATTTGGCAGGATATATGAAATTCTGGGTTACTCGTTTTACGACCGATAATTAATAACTGCCCAAACCAAAGGATGTTAAGAACCCACAATAATGGCGAACTTCGCCTAGCCCACGTAAATCAAACCGTAAGCCTTTGCGGTTGGGTACAACGCTCTCGTGACAAAGGGGGCATGATTTGGATTGACCTCCGTGACCGCTACGGGGTTACGCAATTGATGCTCGAAGAAGGTAAAACTCCCAAAGAAATTTTAGATTTATCCCGTACGTTCGGACGTGAATTTGTGATTTCTGCGACGGGTTTAGTCGTTGAGCGTTTGTCGAAAAATGATAAAATGCCTACGGGTGATATCGAAATAAAGATCACTGAACTCTCTGTTTTAAATCCTGCCAAACTTCCTCCTTTTTTGATTGAAGATGAAACCGACGGTGGCGATGACATCAGGATGAAATATCGTTACCTTGATTTACGTAGAAATCCTGTTCGTCAGAATTTAATATTACGTCATAATGTAGCAAAAGCAACTCGCCAATACCTTGATAATCAAGAATTTATTGAAGTTGAAACTCCCGTTTTGATCAAATCAACCCCCGAAGGCGCAAGAGACTTTGTGGTTCCTTCAAGGATGAATCCAGGAGAATTTTACGCTCTGCCACAATCACCCCAAACCTTCAAACAATTATTGATGGTGTCGGGCTTTGACCGTTATTATCAAATCGTAAAATGTTTCCGTGATGAGGACTTACGGGCCGACCGTCAGCCAGAATTTACCCAAATTGACTGCGAAATGTCCTTCATCGAACAAGAAGATATTCTCAAGATGTTCGAGGGATTGATACGCCATCTTTTCACTGAAGTAAAAGGCTTAGATTTGGGCGAAGTTTCACGCATGACTTATGCGCACGCCATGAAATTTTACGGTTCAGACAAACCTGATATTCGTTTTGATATGAAGTTTGTTGAGCTAAAAAATAGCCCCCCATCCCCCGGTGGAGGAGTTTCGGACGACGTCGTTGATTTGGTTTCTGGGAAAGGATTTCCTGTTTTTGATTCTGCCAATACCGTAGTGGGAATTTGTGCTAAAGGTTGTGCTGAATACACCCGCAAGCAAATGGATGAATTGACGGATTTCGTAAAACGTCCTCAAATTGGAGCGAAAGGATTGATTTACCTTCGTTACAATGCCGATGGAAGTTTGAAATCATCGGTGGATAAATTCTTTTCAGAAGAAGATTTGAAGAAATGGGCGGAAGCCTTCGGAGCGGAGAAATCGGGATGCCAACCAGGCGATTTAATCCTGATTCTTTCTGGCGATGGCGACAAAGTTCGTAAGCAATTAAATGAATTGCGTTTAGAAATGGGTAATCGTTTGGGTCTTCGTGATCCGAAGAAATACGCTGCTCATTGGGTTGTGGATTTCCCGTTATTGGAATACGGCGAAGCGGACGACAGATGGTTTGCGATGCACCATCCCTTCACCAGTCCAAAACCAGAGGATATGCAATATTTGGAAACGGGTGAATTGGGAAAAATCAGAGCCAATGCTTACGATTTAGTCATCAATGGCGTTGAAGTTGGTGGCGGTTCTATCCGTATTTTCCAGAAAGAATTACAGGCAAAAATGTTTGGCGTTTTAGGCTTTACGGACGAGGAAGCAAAACACCAATTCGGATTCTTGATGGATGCTTTTGAATACGGAGCCCCTCCGCACGGTGGTTTAGCATTCGGTTTCGATAGACTTTGTTCATTATTTGGCGGTTCAGATTCAATCCGTGATTTTATTGCCTTCCCAAAAAATAATTCTGGAAGAGACGTAATGATTGATTCGCCTTCAACGATTGATGACAAACAACTGAGTGAATTAAAAATTCGTACGGTTATTTAGCACCGGAGCGGAACGCCGCCCGATTTTCCCATGTATTTCGGATTGATAGCACGCAGATGACGCAGATACTTCGTAAAGCCGATTTTTACAGATTTTTATCTGCGAAAATCAGCGTTTGAAAATCAGTGTTATCTGCGTGCTATTCTTTTTTGCTTTATTTACAAAGATTCAATAACTTCATCTATCACAAAAACTCCTTTTCAACAACATGGAAACCCTAAAATTAACGATTCAAAACCACATTGCCCAAGTCACAATCAATCGTCCTGAAAAAATGAATGCGCTCAATCAAACCGCTTGGGATGAAATCAGAGAAGTTTTTGAATATCTTGATGAAAATATAGAGATTCGGGTAATTGTTTTTGAAGGCGGAGAATCCAGAAATTTCTGTGCCGGAATTGACCTAAGTTTATTGATGTCAGTTTCTCAAAATCATTCCAAATGCGAGGGGCGAAAAAGAGAAACTTTGCGTAAAAATCTTCTGAAATTACAAGCCCCTATCAATGCGATTGAAAATTGTTCCAAACCGGTTTTAGTGGCTATTCACGGCGGTTGCATTGGCGGAGGCATAGATTTGGTTTGTGGTTGTGATATGCGTTACTGCACCGACAATGCCTATTTCACGATTAAAGAAATTGACATGGGCATGGTGGCAGATTTGGGGACCCTTCAACGGCTTCCAAAGCTCATTAGCGAAGGAATGGTACGAGAAATGGCCTACACAGGTCGCAACGTAGACGGACAAGAAGCAGAGCGAATTGGCCTCGTAAATCGTTCATTCTCGGATAAAACCACCATGATGGCAGAAGTAATGAAAATTGCCGAAACGATTGCCCAAAAATCTCCGTTAGCTATCCGGGGAACAAAACATATTCTCCTCCATACCCGTGACCATTCCGTTGCGGATGGACTCAATTATATGGCAACTTGGAATGCAGCCATGTTGATTTCAGCGGATTTACAAGAGGCTTTTGAGGCAAAAATGGGGAAAAGAGATGGGGTTTTTGAGGGTTAACTTAAATCCATATCATTCAAACAAAACCTTACCCCATCTAAAATTTCAATAGATTCAGTCCAAGCATGAATACTTGTTTGAGATAAAGTAGCAACTCTCACTTCTTGCAATTCAGAGGAGAGTATCCAAATGACTTTTTCAACGCCAAAATCTAATAATTTTTTGGTTTTTTGATTAATGTAATCATTGAAACTTTCAAATTCTTGTTCATAATCTGCTCTTACATCTACTTCAATGGCTACTTTGGGAGGAACGTTGGCATATTTTACTGATCTTTTATTTTGAATACGATTTCTCTCAATAATGGCAATGTCATTAGAAATATTATTACGATAGCCCAAATGTAAACCGGGTTCATTCGTAACAATGGCATATTTTTTATCGTCTAAATTACTCCTGAATAATACTTTAAGAATATATCCAATAATAAGTGATTGAAAAATACTAGTTCCCATTTCGACTTGATTAAGGTTATAATTTTGTAGCGCATATGTTTTTATTCCTTTGTAAAGAATAGGTACACCGTCCCATTCTTCATAAACAAAGTGTTCTGGAATATCCGAGAATCGACTGAAATCCAATTGAAGCGCTTTTTCGTTAAATCCTACCATAATGTGATAATTTTTAAACAAAGATATTAGAAATTTTAATTGATGTA
>Ga0114959_10000192_pt1 | contig 58835 bp, 45 predicted proteins | sample C_130625_EF_Meta_FD_87317 | JGI IMG/M metagenome (GOLD analysis project Ga0114959, IMG submission 87317) | Freshwater microbial communities from Lake Croche, Canada to study carbon cycling - C_130625_EF_MetaG | ecosystem: Environmental > Aquatic > Freshwater > Lake | place: Lake Croche, Canada...
CGCGGCGACGGTTGACGGCGTCAGAAACGGCCGAGCTACGACGTACAAGCCTGCGGGCACGCGTTCGAGCCCTGGTGTGGGCATTGATGGGCGTAGTGATTCCCTTTCTACTGCTTCGAAATGGGGTGGAGAAATCGGTTTTAGCCGCCGTCGGGGCCGGGGTGGTGGGACTGGTTGGCATCCTTGCTTTCGTCGCCTCGCTGGTGGCCTTCGTGGATCATCATGCGGGCCGAGATTTAAAGGACGGTTATGCTTTTGCTGACGGGCGGGAAGAGAAGTTGGCGAGCGGTCGTCGGTGGCGATTTGATGGGATTCCCGCGCTGGATCGATGGCCGCAAGCTCGTGACTAGTGCCCGCGATTCGTCACGCGCAGTATCCTCTTCCTTTATGCCCATCGCTCCCCGCATCACTGGCACGTTTCTTGATGAGATCACCCACGATATTCCGAGCCAGAACTGGGGCGAGGCCGAGTGGCGGCGCGAGTTTGCTCACTATCAGGCGAATGGCATTGATACGGTGGTGATTATCCGGGCCGGATATCGTAATCGGTGCATTTTTGCCGCCCAAAGCATTCCCAACTTGCTGCCGGTGTATGACGACCTAGGCGAGCTGTTCTTCTCTTTGGCCGCTGAATATGGCCTGAAAGTCTTTTTTGGCACCTACGATTCGGGCTTTCACTGGATGCGGGGAGCATGGTGGAACGAGGTGGATATCAACCGGAAATTCATTGACGAGGCTTACGCTCGCTACGGGCACCACGCATCGTTTGCCGGTTGGTATCTCTGCCACGAGACCTCCCGAAATTCGGCCAATATTATCGATCTTTTCCGCGAAATCGGCGGACATTGCAAGCAAACGGCGGGTCTGCCGGTGCTCATTTCGCCATTTCCGCAAGGGGCCAAGCAGTTTAGTGGTGGCGATGTCATGAGTCTGGATGAATCGTTTGAGCACTGGGGCCGGATCTTCGCCGAGAGTTCGCAAGGGTTCGATATCTGCGCGTTTCAGGACGGGCAGATCCACTACCAAGAGCTTCCGCGGTTTCACGAGGGGATCACCGAACTGGGTCGGAAGCATGGCATTCAGATTTGGAGCAATGTCGAAACGTTCGATCGCGACATGCCGATCAAGTTTCCGCCGGCGGATTGGCGAAATTTGCGGTTTAAGATCGAGGCGGCGGCGGAGCGGGTGGAGAAGATCATCAGCTTCGAGCTTCCTCACTTCATGAGTCCGCATAGTTCATGGGATTCCGCGCGGCATTTATGGAACCGCTACGCGGAATACGCAATATCGCAACATTAAAGGTTCAGGTTCAAAGTCTGGTCATGCCGGGCCGATTTCGGCGGAAGTGGAGGTCGATTTGTGAAAATTGGAAGCTCGGCTTCCAATTTTCATGATTTCTAGAATCGGGGTATTTCACACCACGCGGTTAGCCGAAATGATTGTTAACGTGAACTCCTCCGGTGATGATGATTAGCCCGGCGCAAGGGGTAGCTTATTGCCATGCACATCTACATCTCGGTCGATATCGAAGGCATCACCGGCCTGGTGAGTTGGTCTCAGTGCTCGCGGCCCGACGGTAAATCGTTCGACTACGCCTTTGCCCGTCGGCGGATGACCGAGGACGTGATCGCGGCGATTGAGGGAGCCCGGGCGGCGGGAGCCACCGAGATTACGATTAAGGATTCGCACGGTAATTCCAAGAATCTCTTGCTGGATGATCTTCCTGCTGGGGTTCGCCTGATTACGGGGCAAGCCGGGGCGATTGATGGAATGATGGCGGAGGTCGGGAGTCGGACTCCGGAGCCATACGCCGCCGCCGTTCTGATTGGGTACCACGCCATGGCGGGCACTCCCGACGCGGTGATGGAACACACCATAACGGGTTCGCTGCATCGTCTGCATTTGAATGGCAAGGAGACCGGCGAGATTGGTTTGAGTGCCTATACGGCCGGCCAAGCGGGCGTGCCGCTGGTGGCCATTTCTTCCGACGCAGCGGGCTGCGCTGAAGCCGCAAACCTGGTTCCCGGCATTGCCACGGCGGCCGTGAAAACCGGCTTGGGCCGATACATGGCCGATTGTCTGCATCCGGCGGAAACGGCTCCGATGATTGCGGCGGCGGTGGAAGACGGAATTCGTCGGCGAAACGAGATCGGTCTCACGCAACTCAGCGGACCGGTAACCGCAAAAATGGAGTTCAATCGGGCCGAAGAGACGGAGATCATGCTCCGACTCCCATTCTTCGAACGGTTCGACGGGTACTCCGTGGTGACGGCGGGGAACGACTTCGACACCGTGCATCGGCTCATCTGGACGGGGATTAACCTTAGTTTCCAGGGGATCAAATCCCAATTCTAGTGGCGGCCCGGTCTCTGCCTTGGGAGCGATTTGCGCAGGAGCTTTTGGACCATCTCGCGGTCGAGTTCCCCATGAAGGCCCCGGCCAAAATTGCGTGGCGGTCGTACCGCGTGGCTGCCGGAAAGGCCTACTTTCACCAGGGTGTCATCGGCCTGAGTTCGCGCCTACTGGATACCGAGGAAAAGGTTCGCGATACGTTGATTCACGAGTATGCCCACTTGCTGGCGGTGGATCGACACGGGAGAATTGCGGCGAATCACGGTCCGCTGTGGCAACGGGCGATGCGAGATCTTGGCGCCGAGCCGACCCGTACCCATTCCTACGCGGTGGAGCCACCGCGACAATCGAAGGAAGTGACTTACCGGTGTGAGAAGTGCCTAAAGGAGATCGTGCGCAAGCGCCGACTACCGCGGGGTCGCAAGTTCGTACACGCGAGTTGCGGCGGCGCTTTGAGACTCGTTGGAGAGGCTCGGATAATGAATATTCCCCCCAAGACGTAGTACCAGTCCGGTTACCGTTTGGTAACGAAAAAGACCATGTGGATTGCGACTTCCGACCAGAGCCGAGCGATTGATCGCCGCGCCAGCGATGAGTTCGGAATTCCGGCTATGGTTTTAATGGAAAGGGCCGGTCTGGCGATCTTCCAGGCCGTCCGCGAAATGTTGCCGAATGGCGGATCCATCACGGTTCTATGCGGGCGGGGGAATAACGGGGCCGATGGCTTTGTGGTCGCCCGGTTGGCGCGCGATCACGACTTCCAGGTGGAGTGCCTCGTCGCCTCCACTGAGGAAAACCTTGGCCTCGACGCGGCGCACCAGTGCAAAACCAGTCTGGTTCACGGTGTTCAACCGATCTTCTGCAATGACGCGAGATGGGCCAGAAGGCTCGAAGCCCTGGGATCGCGCGATCTGATCGTGGATGCCTTGCTGGGGACGGGCTCTCGCTGCGAATTGAAGGAGCCGATTCTCACGGCGGTCCGTGCAATCAATCGCAGCGGGGTGCCGGTGATTGCGGTGGATGTGCCGTCCGGCATTGATTGCGATACGGGCGAGGAATTAGGCGAGAGCGTATGGGCGCTGCGTACGATCACGCTGGGTCTCCCGAAACCGTATCTCTTCCAGGGGACGGGTCTCGACCACGCGGGCTACTGGACGGTTGATGAGATTGGTTTCCCATCATCGCTACTGAGCGAACCGACCGAAGCGAAGTTGATCAATCAGCCATGGGCCGGTCATCTGTTGCCCGAGCGTATGAAGAATGCGCACAAGGGCGACAGCGGCGGCGTTTTGGTGATCGCAGGATCGGATCATTATCGAGGGGCGGCCGTCTTGGCGGCTCAGGGTGCACTGCGGGCCGGGGCGGGCTTGGTGACGGTCGCGGGGATTCAGAGTGTTTGTGATGCGGTGGCCGCGCATTGCCCGGAGGCGATTCTGTTGCCGCTTCCGGAGCAGGATGGGCATATTGCCCCCGCCGCGGCGGAGATCGTCCTGGATTTGCGAAAGATTCGGGCCGCCGTTTTTGGTCCCGGGTTGGGTTCCGGCGAGGGCATTCAGGAGTTCTTGCGGGAAGTTTGGAGTAAATGGACACTACCGTGCGTGGTGGATGCCGATGCATTGAACGTAGCGAGTCTCGGCATCCGTCTTCCTGAAACAGAATGCGTTTTAACTCCCCATCCGGGCGAACTGAGTCGGCTCTTGAAACTCAGCATCGCGGAAATTCAGGCCAATCGGTTTTGTGCCATGCGCCAGGCCGTGGAGCAGACGCACCAATGCGTTCTGCTGAAAGGACCGTACTCGCTGGTGGGCACGCCGGGTCAGCCAGTCTTGGTGAACAGCACGGGCAACCCGGGTATGGCAACGGGCGGGATGGGGGATGTACTGTCGGGCATCATCGGCACGCTGCTGGCCCAAGATTTGCCGGCATATTACGCGGCCGGTCTGGGAATGTACTGGCACGGGGCGGCGGGCGACCAATGCGCCAAACAGATCGGGCCGATTGGGTACTCGGCGAGGGACCTTGCCAACGCGCTGCCCTCGGTGCGCACCACAATAAGCCAATCGTGTTGCGCTTAACTGTTTTTGCTCTGCTTGCCATCTCCAGCAGCGCCTTTGCTACCAAGCTAACCGTTTCCCTGCCCGATGGCGGTCCCTACTTAGGATGGGCGGCAGAGGGGCCGGGGGCGCCCCCGGCAAAAGCCGTCCGCACGCGGTCAACGCAGATTGACCTCGAGACGACGGACTATCCCGGCGCCAAGTTTATTTACGTGCAGGATGAATCGTCGGGCAAGCTGGCGAAGATCCCGTTGAAGCCGAATGCCGACACGGTGACCGTGGCCGCGAAAGATTTTGGTCGCTTGTTCAAGGCCGATATCACGGTGACTCGGGGAGGGGTGGCCCCGATTGATGCGGCGGTGGTTTCGGTAGATGGCCAGAAGGCGATCATCGGGGCGGCCAGCCAGGGCGTGGCGACGTTCTACGACGTTCCGACCGGGGACGTGAAAGTGAAGGTGGAATATAACCTTGGCAAGCTGCCTGCCATTCCCATCGTGCAGATTGTGGACCTTTCTAAGCCGGTCTCCATTCAGGCGGCCGGCGAAGTATCTGCTTCTCCCAAACCGGATGGCGGTGAAGCGGCTCCTGGTTCTGTTTCCGAAGCTAAGCCGAAGGCGGTGAAAGACAACGCGCCAAACCCGGTTGGTTCGATGCTGGTGACACTGGGGGCGGTCGCGGTGATCGCTGGAATCGGCTACGCGGCGCTGCGGTACTACCAGAAGAATTCGGGGACGGTGAACGAACAACTGGAGCGACTGGGCGTGCAGATTCCCAAGGCGCCGGATGATGATTTGACCAGTGGCGATCCCGCCGCTCCGCCCGCGTTTAAGACGCCGCAGCCGGTCCAGAAAATTGTGCTGGATCCCGTGAGTCCGGTAGACCTCAGCGCCGCTCCGGCCGCGCCGATGATCACCCAGGCCGTGGTTTCTGCCGGATATCCCAGTCTGCTCACCGCCGATGGCGAGACGCTGGCGGTGAATGAAGGCGAGACGATTGTGGGACGAGAGGCGGGGTTGGGGCTGAGTCTCACGGGCGAAACGTCGGTCTCAAGAAATCACGCGAAGTTTGTCCGCGTCGGCAATCAGGTGACGCTGGAAGACTTGGGCAGCACCAACGGCTCGTTTGTGAATGGTTCTAAACTCACGGCGGCAACGGTGCTGCGTCCAGGCGATGAGATTCGCTTCGGGGCCATCACGTTCCGCTATCAGGGATGATTTTTTATGTCACAAATAGCTCTTTCGTTTTTGCTGGGAATACTCGCTTTCGGAGTGATCCAATTGGTTGGCAAACGCGGAGGATTAGCCACACTCTTCACCAGGTTTCTTCTTGGACTGATGGCGGGTGGGGACGCCTGGCTTATTTGGGAGCCGAGCTATCCCAAGGGAATCAGCGCCAATAACCAGACCGAGCTCTACATGGTGTTGACGGCGGGCCTCTTTATCGGGGGTTCGGTGGCGGGGCTGAACGGCTTTTTGCAGGGCGGTCGTCGCCACACGCTCATGGGCCTGGCGCTCGGGGCGTTCTTTGGCATGGTGGGCATCAGCCTGGGCTACTCGCTGGGTAGCAACCTCATGCGATCGATGTTCGGTGGGATGGTCTTCTTAGATTCCAGCACGCCGCTGGTCACGGCGATCTTGGCGCGATTGGTGGCCCTGGTACCGACTGCGGCATTTCTCGGCGCGGCGGTGGGCGCGGCAACGCTGAATCCGAAGCGGGCAATTCAGGGCCTGATCGGCGGCACCTTGGCGGGATTGGTGACGGGATCTACGTTTGACCTGCTCAGCACCATGATCTCCACTCCGATTCTGGCCGCGCAAGGGCAAACCACTGGCGATGTCGGCGGAGTATCGCGGGCGGTGACCTTTGCGCTGACGGGCGCGACGATTGGCCTGTTCATCGGCCTGGTGGATCTCTTAGCCCGACGGGCTTGGATTCGGCTGCGATTAGGGCGAAATGAGGGTCGAGAATGGTCTTTGGATTACGCCGAGAACTTTATCGGTCGCAGTGAAGGGGCGCAGATTCCTTTGTTTGGCGATCCCAACGTGGCTCCGTCTCACGCGTGCATTTCTAAGCAGGGCAACCAGTACGTGATCTTCGATGGCGGATCTCCCGTCGGCACGATGGTGAACGGGCAGTTCATTCAGTCGGCCGCACTTCAGCCGGGCGCGGTCATTCAGATTGGGGGCTTTGTGCTGGACTTCTTTACGAAAGAAGGCGCCGGGGCGGCCGTCCCCCGTGCTCCGTCGGCACCCATACAACCTGTGCAAGGGCAACCGATGCAGCCCACTATGATGCAGCCGTCGCCAATGCAACCAACGATGGTCTCGCCGGGGCCGCTGCAGCCGACGGTGGCGATGCCATCGGCCGGGGCGGCGGTATCGCAGCTCGTGGCCCTCGACGGACCGCTGGCGGGACAACGCTTCCCGATCGTGGGCGCAATAGAACTCGGACGGTCGAGCACCCAGGTGGCGATGGCGTTCGATCAGCAGAGTTCGCGCCGTCACGCGCTGGTTTCGCCGGGGGCTGCGCCGGGGGTGATCCAGGTCCAAGATTTGGGCTCCACCAACGGCACCTATCTCAACGGTCAACGCATATCTACCGCCAACGCGCGACCGGGCGATATCATCAAGGTTGGCGCGACCAGTTTCCGTATCGAATGAATTCTGCCTTCTCAGCTCTCCTCAGGTAACGACCATGGACCTCACCCAAAAATTTGATCCGAATAAGACCCAGCTTGGAGTTGCGCCCACCGCGGCCGACCTTAACCGCACCCAGATGATCGGCGGCGACAATCGCACTCAGGTGATGGCTCCGTTTGACCCGCTCAAGACCACCGCATTTACGGCGGCCACGGCATTTGACGGGATTCAGGTGAAGGTGACGCCCGGTCGCGAGGCGACGATGGCAAACGGTCCCGCGCGCGAGCAGTTTTTGCTAGAGATCACCGCCGGCGGCGGCGCGGGAGCGGCGATGGGCATGGCGGGCACGCGCACTCCCATGAACCTGTGTTTGGTCATCGACCGCAGCGGCAGTATGGAAGGGGCGCCGCTGGAATACGCCAAGCAGGCTTGCAACCATGTGGTGGACTTGCTGGGGCCGAACGACATTCTCAGTATCGTCACGTTTGAGGAATACGTGGATGTGCTGATGGCTCCCCAGCGGGTGACCAACAAGCAGCCCATTAAAGACGGTGTATCACGCCTGATGCCGGGCAACACGACCAACTTGTACGACGGCCTCGCCATGGCGGCGCAGCAGGTGGGGAGCACGGAAACGCAGGGTCGGGCCACGCGTTTGGTCGTCCTCACCGACGGCGATCCGACGGCAGGAATCAAGGATTTCTCCGCGCTGGTGAATCACGCGGGCGAGATTAAGCAGCGGGGGATTACCATCACGTTCCTGGGCTTTGGTCCCGACTATAACGAAGAACTGCTCGCGGCGATGGCGAAAAAGGCGGGCGGTAATTACTACTACATTCCGCAGCCGCAGTTGATCCCCGAAGTGTTTCGCGCCGAGCTAGACAAGCTGATGACGGCTTCGGCCCGGGGCCTTAACCTGACGCTGAAGCCCGCCCGATGGGTGAGTATGCGCGCGCCGGAACTGGCGATGGAGAACCAGGAAGTGGTGATTCCGCTGGCCGACTTGGAGCGCGGAGCGACCATCACCCAGGTGGTGGATCTGGAATTTAAGAACCACCCGCTGGGTTGGTACCGGGTGTGCTCGGGCAAGTTGGCGTATGACGATCTGGGTAGTGGCGGAACGGCCGTGACCGAGGAGATTGACCTGGTGATTGAGTTCACCGCCGACGCGGCGAGGTACTCCCAGCCGCAGAATCCCGCCGTCGCCGGGGCGGCGCAGGTGGCGCTGGCCAGCAAGGTGGTGGAGAAGACGGTGATGGGCCTGAAGACGGGAGCGATCACGGCTATGGGGGCCATGCAGGAGCTTCAGAAAACCCAGATGTTGCTGGCGAGCCAGGGTCGCACGGCAGAAGCGCAAGAAGTCACGATGGCGTTGCGGGCGTTGCAATCGGGCGACGCAAGCGGCGCGGAAAAGACCCTCATGGGCACCATGGTGAATCTCGACCAAGGGAAAACCAACTAAGTACCCGTCCGGCTACTGGCCGGGATCGGTAGGATAGGAATATGAGCTTGTTGCAGGAATTGGTTTCGGCTTACGGCCCTCCGGGGCAGGAAGAAGCGGTGCGCGAGGTGGTTTTGCGCCACCTGCCCGAGGGCTACACCGCCCGGGTCGACGCCAAGGGCAACCTGCGGATGCAGCGGGGCAATGCACCGGTGAAGCGCGTGGTGACCGCCCACCTGGACGAAATCGCGATGGTAGTGCGCGAAATCAGTCCGGGGGGCAACCTGACGGTGGGCGCGATGGGCGGCATTTACCCCTGGAAATCGGGGGAAGGTCCGGTGGCCATTCTCAGCGATAACGGTCCGATCAACGGCGTTCTCAGTTTCGGATCGATCCATACCGATGACCCGCGGGCGGTGGCGACTATGGCGAAGCGCGGGCCGCTGACCTGGGACATGGCGACCGTGATCACGGGTTTGGATGCCGAAGACCTCAATCGGCTCGGTGTGCGACCCGGAACCCGGGTGGTGATTCACGAATCCCGCCGGAATCTGTTTTCGCTGGGCGAACTCACCGGCGGGTATTTCCTGGATGACCGCGCCGATGTCGCCGCGATGATTGCCGTGATGGCGGCGGTGAACGACCCCGAACTGATGTTCATCGCGACGGTGAGTGAAGAAGTGGGCGGTCACGGAGCGCTGTATGCGCTGGGTGAGTTGCGGCCCGATATCTGCGTCGCGCTGGAGTTGGGCGCATTGGTGCCCGACGCTCCGGCGGCATTGTCACCCATTCCCACGGTGTGGGTGACGGATGGCTACGCCGCGACCGACCCGCGCGATATTCGGCTTCTGGCCGAGATTGAGCCGTCGCTGCAGTTCCAAGCCTTTGGGCGCGGCGGAAGCGATGCCAGCTGCGCCGCGAGCCATGGTTTATGCGCGCGACCGGTCACGTTGGGCATCCCAATGGCGAACTCGCACGGATACGAGATCATGCATCGGGATGCGGTGGAGCACCTGGCCATTCTCACCGAGAAGTATTTAGCCGCCGTGCGCTAGTTCAGCGCCGGCGGGAAATAGCGGAAAGTGACTAAGTCGCCGGGAAGCTTTATTTTGTTCAATCGTAGAAATGCGCCTTGATTCCCCACCTGAACGGCCGATTTTTCGAAAACCGATCCGCTGGAGTCGCCCAATGCCAAGGTCGGAAGTCCAAAGATTTCGTTTTGAGAATAAGCGAAGGAGATTTGCAGTTGGTCCGCCGAGACTTCTCCACCCAGGAAATAGCCGGTCGCCCGCTCTTTGCCCTCGTAACCGGTCTTGCCCACGGGGAGCGTGACTTCGGTGCGGATCACGTAGGTTCGTCGGGGCAGAAACTCCTGATCGAACGCCAAATCGCTGGAGTATTCGGCTACCCCGGATGGGCGAACGTTCATGGTTCCTCGCTCGGAGATCGGTCGCAATTCGACCGCTGATTTGTCCACGGTGAGCGCCACTTTCCAGCCGGGATTGCCCGATTGGATATCGCCCCAGCGGCGGCGCGGCACCAAAATTCGCCCAGTAAACGGCTTGTCTTGGGTCTTTACCGTCATTAGCGTCGCTACGCGAACGTTGGGGCGGCCGGATGCTTCTTGGCCAAACGTGAAGCGGACGTTCGCCGTTTCGATGGCGTATTTTCCGGACCACAGAATCTGCGGCAGTCCCGTGAAATCAAAACTGGGGAGTTGCGGAGCCATGACCGCCGAGGTCATGAGGAGCGCAGCGAGAGGCATACAAAGACTATAGCCTTACGTAACGGTCCCGACATAATATAGGCGTGTCCGAAGTCCCATTTGTGAAGGTGGAAGCGATTGGGAACGACTTCCCCTTGATCCACGAGAACGACGCGCCGGGGGATCTCTCGGCCCTGGCGGTGGCAATGTGCGACCGGCACTTTGGGGTCGGTGGCGATGGGTTGCTGACCGTGCGGAAGGAAGACGACGCGGTGCGTCTGCGCATGTTTAATCCCGATGGAACCGAGGACTTTTGTGGCAACGGCATCCGGTGCGCGGCACGGTACGTGTACGACTTGGGTTGGGTGGATGAAGAGTTTATGATTCGCCACTTAGATCGAGTGGTTCCGGTGCGGGTGGCAGGCAGCCTGATCGCGACCGAAATTGGACGCGCGAGCTACCGGCCGGCAGACGTTCCGACAGCCGCGGCCGGAGAACTGTTCGACGCCACCATCTGGAGCGGAATGGATGCCGGTATGCGCATTTCGCTGTTTGGGAGCGCGCTAACGACGGGGTCGACGCACGTGGTGATTCCGACCGTGGCGCTGCCCGATAGCGCGACGTTTGCTTCGGTGAGCGCCAAGATTGAAGTGGATACGCAGTATCCCCAACGCACCAGCATCATCTGGACCCAAGAAACCGGGCCGGATGCGCTGAAGATTCGGATCTGGGAGCGGGGAGTGGGGGAAACTCAGGGATGCGGCACCGGTTCCAGTGCGGCGGCGGCCGATTACCTACGGCGAAAAAATCGCGGCGGCGAGGTGATGGTAGAGAACCCCGGGGGCACCATCACGGTGAAAATGGACCGATGGGACGCCCCGATCACGATCACGGGGCAGGCACGGGTGGTCTATTCCGGATCGTTTATCGCTGCAGCAGGTAGCCCTTCTTAAAGTTTGGCCCTAACTCGGCGATCGAGAGCTTCACGCGCTGAGGCCCCTCGGCCCAGCTTCCCAAGACGTACGGATCGAAGTAAAAGGTCAGTCCGTCGGCTTGCACGCTGAAGGTCTTCAGGTCCTCTTCCTTAAAGTCTCTCACCGCGCCACTATCGATGGAGCTTACGGACGATCGAGTTTGCAGTTTGGTGAGTAGGGCAAACGTCAAGTCCTGAGTCCAATTCGAACCCTTGGCGAAGAAATCGGCCAGTTTTAGCTCTCGCAGGGGGCCTTCGATGGCACCGTAGGTATAGCTGCGGAAGAAGTAGTTTCCGTGGGCGCCACCGGTGTAAACGTAGGTGTTGGTGGTCAGGTTAGCCAGTCGGGGTGAGTTGTAAGCGCTTTCTGTTTTCGTAATCAGTTCGTACGGAGAGGTCAACTTTCCGAGGGCCTTTGCATCGGCCCGAGCCAGCTTGATGAAGTCCTTCAACGACTTCTCATTGGCCACGGTCGCTGCCGAATTCACCGCATCCCCCGCTAATGTCCCCGTTAGGTCCCGGAGAGTCACGTTAGCATCGAAAACGCCCTTCTGCACGGCCGTCCAGGAGATTGTTTTGCCCGGGTCAAGTGTTGCGGCCAAAGAAAGAATCGCGAGGAGCGGCGTCATGCTTCCAGTTTACAACGGGACAAATAGTCGGAAGATTTGCCGGTCAAGGATGGTCATCACAAAAATCCGTCCGATTCTCGCTCGGTCATGGTGCCATTTTTGCGCCGAAAATGGGGCTTCGCAGGTTAGAATGATGCTGTGCCCGTACGATTCTGGCGATGTTGCCTGACCCTGATTGGCGTCCTTGGACTCACGGCGGCGTTTGCCGCTCCCACCGATGACCAGATCAAGGCGACCTATCGCCAAATTCTGCCGTTGGTAGATTCGGCTCGCATCCAACAGACGTACCGCGATATCACCGCATTTGGCACCCGCTTGGCGGGCTCGCCGGGAGAATCGAAGACGTTTGATTACGTCGAATCCCGGCTAAAATCGCTGGGGGCCGTTACCATCAAACGAGAGCCGTTTGAAGTCACCATCCCCGATCCAAAGGCGACGGGCCAGATTCAGTTAGCCGGAAAATCCGTTACGGTGTATCCGCTCTGGCCAAATTTGGTTCGGACGAGCACCACTGACGTATCGGGTCCGCTCCTGTATGCCCGCGGCGGTGGCTACGATGCCATCAAGGGCGTACCGGTGGAGGGACGGATCGTGGTGCTTGATTTTAGCTGCGGTTCGCGGTGGAAGATCATGGCCAAGCTGGGGGCCAAAGCCATCATTTTCTTGCCGCCGGACAATCCCAGCCGCACCCAGGCCGAGCAAAAGTTTTCCACCGTTCCGATTAACGTTCCCCGTTTCTATCTGCCGCTGAACCAAGCGGGGGCGGTGCTGGCGGCGGCGGCGAAGAACGAAACGGTGCGGCTCACCTGCCAGCAGAAATGGATTCGCGGCCAATCGTACAACCTGATCGCGGAGTTTTCCGGTAGCGATCCCAAGCTCGTACAACAACCCATTGCGTTGATGGCGTATGCCGACTCGATGAGTGCGGTGCCGAGCCTAGCCCCCGGGGCCGAAGCGATTTCCGGCCCCGCCGCCCTGCTGGAATTGGCGCGGGTCTATACCATCCGTCCCCACGCGCGACCATTGCGGTGCATCCTTACGGGGGCGCACGGTCTGGCGCTGAAAGGGGCGAAGGAGTTTGTTCAGCAGCGCCTCGATACGGGCAAAGGGTCGCCGTTCCTCACGATCACGCTGGACTTAACAAGCGGGGCCAGCACGGTTGGATCGTTCGCCAAGAGTTGGCTTTATGATTTTCGGGACGAACCGATTGACCCGGTTCGAAGCATCAGCCGTATTCTCCGCGCCCATACCGATCGATTGGCGGCGGTGATCGGGATCGCTCCGGCTCGCCTGGTCTTCATCGATACGGTGAATAACGGCGACGGTCGCACCTGGAAGAACAATATTTCGGGCAAGTTTGCGTTCGATGCGGAGCCGATGGTGCTGTCGGGGATGAACGCCCTGACCTTTGCCACGACGGAAGATTCTCGCCCGCGCATTGATACTCCCTTTGACACGCTGGACCAGGTGGACTTTGGCAACATCCGGCGTCAGGTGCAGACCACCGCCGCGTTGCTCCACCACGTGCTCAACGACCCGGCTGACTTTAACGAGCAAAGCGACCACAAACTGCCTTTGAGGGATGCCTCTCCGCGATCAATGAGCCTGGTGGGCGGGTTCTCCAAGCTCCACGGTCAGGTGGTGTCGTTCGATCCCACACGGTCCTTTATTCCCGATACTCCGGTGCTGGACACGCTGGCGACGATGAATGGTCGGCAGACGGTGATGATGGGAGTCCGTGGCGACGAAGTCCAACTTACCGACGCGAAGACTGCCGCCTATCGCTTTATTGGGGCCGCGCCGGTGAATAGCTACTGGTCTTGGAATGAGCCGCCGATTACGCGACTCTCGGCCTTCCACATTAAGCCCGGTACCTCGGAAATCGACTACGCGGCGTCGCTGGGTATTTACGGCGATGAGCGGTATCCAATCTTTTTCAATCTCAAATCGGATGATCGGGAGTCGCCGATTGTGGTGTTCCCCTGCGTGGCCGTGGATATCTACGATCTGGTGGACCCGCAGGCTCTGAACGTTCTCAAGCGCATCCGCATTTTCGACGCGGTGAGCGGATCGAATCCTACCGATTACGGTCAAATCATTCCCCCTTTTGACCAGAAGTACAACCCCGAGGTCGAAGATTCTTCGGTGCTGTTCTTTAAGCCGGGCCAGCGCTTTAGCTTGCTCGGTGGCCAGTTCGAAACGCGCATGATCCTGGTGAACTCGTCACCGGGCGACGAGAAGGGCCTGGGCTACGTGGCTCCGGGCGGTAAGGAACCGACCGGGGATGCCGCCGGAGGGCGCGCGCTTATCGCTCGCGATGGTCGCTTTCCCGATACGTCGCTGAACACGGCCAAAGATATCATCGCGATCAACCAGACCCGGTTAGATCGGTTCTTCAAGTACCGCATCATCTCCCCCGGCGTAAAGCAACTGCACGAGGAGTCGTTGGCGGAGATCAAGCTGGCCGACGCGGCTCGCGAGAAGATGGACTGGGGCGAGGCGCAACGTCATGCCCGAGCCGCTTGGGGGTTTGCCCTCCGCGCCCACCCGGTCATCATGTCCACCGACAACGACGTGGTGAATGGCGTGGTCTTCTACCTGTTCCTTCTGCTGCCGTTTAGCTACTTTGTCGAGCGTCTGTTTGTCGGTCAGCAACTTCTCATCAAGCAGTTAGCCTGGAGCATCGGAATCTTCATTGCCAGCTTCGTTTTGCTAAGGCTCATTCACCCCGCGTTTGAGATTGTCCAGAACCCCATGATGATCTTCGTAGCGTTTGTCATGGGCGTATTGGCGTTGATTGTCATCAGCTTTATCCTAGGAAAGTTTGATACATCGCTTCGCGCCATCCGCCAGCAACAGACGGGGATGCACTCGGTGGACATTAAGCGTGGTAGCGTGGCGATGGCGGCGTTCAACTTGGGCGTCAGCAACATGCGGCGGCGGAAAGCGCGGACTTTCTTGACGACCTTGACACTGGTGGTGATGACGTTCATCGTCCTCAGCTTCACCAGCATTGTCAGCGATCTACAGTTGAACGAAACCGCGAGTCCGCACCGCGCCTCGTACGCGGGAATGTTGATCCGCACCCCTGGTCTGGATCCGCTGGAACAAACCACTTATCGCACCGTGGCCAACGAGTTTGATGCGGATGGAACGGTCGTCCGGCGTGCGTACTACTACGGGGCGGATATTGGCGACACCGGCGTCCTCACCCTTCAGCGGGCCGACCGTGTGGCGGAAGTCCGAACGATGCTCGGCTTAGAGCCAGACGAGGTGAAGGTCACTCACCCCGATCAAGCCCTTCTCGCCGGTGGCCGTTGGTTCCGACCCGGCGACAAGAATGTTGTGATCCTGCCGAGTCCGTTGGCGGAGCAGTTGAAGGTGGATCCCAAGGATGTCGGTACGGCGAAAGTTACCTATGCGGGCGTGCCGTACACGGTGATTGGCATTGTCGACCCGGGCGTGTTACGCGGCGCGGAGGATCTGGACGGCGACGGCATCATGCCACCGGATTTCAGCCTCAGCAAGCGGTATCAGGAGTCTACGCAGAGCAGTAATGCCGCCTTCCGCAGCTACTTGCGTATCGACCCGGCGAACGTCTTCATCGTTCCCGCGGAGACGGCGATTGCCTTGGGTGCCGATATTCGGAACCTGGCGGTGCGGTTTGATGATCCCAACCGCACGCGGAAGGCGCTGGATGCCCTGATGCCGCGCCTCCGGCTGAACATGTACGCCAGCGTGCCCAACAAAGCCGGCACGCTGGAAGTGAAGCAGTTCAGCGTAATCCAGGGCTCCAAGACTGGCGGCCTCGCGCTCATTCTGGTCCAGCTGGCCATTGCGAGCGTTTTTGTCCTGAACACGATGATCGCCAGCGTGTACGAGCGCACCAAGGAGATCGGCATTTTCAGCGCGATTGGCCTCGCGCCGAATCACATCAGCATGCTGTTCTTCGCGGAATCGCTGGTCTACGGGATCCTCGGGGCGGTGGCGGGTTACTTTGCCGCCCAGGGCACGGCCAAGATCATCGTAGCTACCGGTGCGTTTCCTGGTTTGACGCTGAACTTCAGTTCGACTTCGGCGGTGCTGTCGGCGGGGATTGTGATGGGTATCGTGATCCTCTCGACGCTCTACCCGGCGCGGAGGGCGGCCCAGATCGCGGCCCCGGCGATGAACGATCAGGTTTTCCAGACCGAGCCGGATGGCGACGTCTGGGAGTTGCCGCTGCCGTTCAGCATCTCGGAAGGGGAAGCGGCTCCCCTCACCGCGTTCTTGGGAGAATGGCTCCGCGCTTACGAGGGCTATACGATTGGTGAGTTTGTCAGTAAAGACACTCACTACGGTTTGGCCGTACCGGGGGACCGCCCTAGTTACTACGTGGAGGCGATTACCTGGTTGGCGCCGTACGATCTCGGAATCAGCCAGCACATGCGGCTAGAACTCAAGCCGGGCTTGGTTCGCGGCGTGTACGTACTAGATCTCACCCTCACCCGAATCGCAGGTGACCCGGAGAACTGGCCGGTGGTCAATCAACGCTTCCTCGCCAGCGTCCGCTTGCAGTTCCTCACCTGGAGAACGCTCGAGAAGGGAATGCGCGAGCGGTACCGAGAAGAATCGGCCGGATTTACGGCACCCGGATCGGTGGCAACCCCACCGAATCCAAGCCTTCTCGATTCAGCGGATCCCATGGCTGCCTAGCGACCAGATAGCGACCAGATAGCGAACATCTGTCGGGCGCAAAACGGCCCCTCCCGCGTTTCCGTGGGAGGGGCCGTTTTGGGTTAGGGCCGCTTAACCAGCAGGTAGGCGGCTGCGGTTCCTACCTTCACTCGGACCGAAGTATCGTCCTTCGCCAAGTAGTGGTAGATGCGGAATATTCCGTCTCGTTCACCGGTCTTGATCGTGATCGATGTGCCCGGATCGATGAGGGAGCTGTTTTTGGTGATCGGGAAGGTGAGCCCACCATCCGGTGCCGCTCCGGTGAGCGTCACGTACCCGTGAACGGGAACCCCGGCTCCGCCCACCACCGACGTGGGGTCAATGGTGAACGAGAGAAGCTTCGGCGCGCGGACGGTGAAGGATGCGGAAGCCTTACTGCGAGATGTACTCGCGGTGACCGTTACCTTTTGGTCGACCGGAACCGGGCGGGTCGTGATGGTAAAGGTGACCGACTGGGAGTTTGCCGGGACCTTCACCATTTCGGGGACCGAAACGCTGAAGGGTCTGGCGCTGATTGGCACAAAGAACGGTTGGCTTCCGGTGGCCGAAGCGAGCGTGAGCGTCGCCGTGATTTCACCGGTACGACCGCCGCCAGTTACCGAAGTTCGGTCAAGCGTCAGCGATTTCAGCGTGGCCGCTTTCACGAGTAGATTGGCGGAGGCAGCCCCGCCATCCGTACTGGCCGTGATCTTGACGTAACGGTCGCTTGATTGATGGAAGTGGACCAACGTGGTGTTCACCGTCGTCGATCCTTCCGGAATCGTCAGATCGGCACCAGCGTCGACGGCAGGATCCGATGATGCCATGTGAACCGTCACGCCACCTTCGGGGGCCGGGGCGGAAAGCTTCACCTGGGCGACGAGCGGCTTGGATGCCCCGCCCTCAAGGCCGAGGGTCGAAAGCGATAGCTTGCTGACTCCCGGACAGACAACCTTCACCGCCACCGATTTGGTGATGGCGTGGGTGGTGCAGGTGTAGTTGACGGTTTGCGGCGTCGCCGTGGGCTTGGTGAAGACCAATTCATTCGCGAGAGTTGCTCCCACGGGAATGGTGATCGTCTTCGATGGTGCCAAGTCATTATCCGAATTCACCTGGATCTTGTATGGTGAGCCCTTCACCGGACCGGTAAGACCAACGTGCAACACAAAGGTCGATCCGCCTACCACGGGATTAGGTCCGGCGGTCAGAAAATCAATATCCGGTCGGGGGAGAATCGAGATATCTTTACTGATCGGCTCTTTGCCCAGGCGGGCAAAGAGCGTGAACACTTCGAGGTTGGTGAAAGACTTCGTCGTAACGGTAAACGTCGCTTCCGACTTTCCGGCCGGAACCACCAGGAACGGATAGGTGTAGGCTTTCAGGCTCGTTGACTTCAAATAGACTTTTCGGTCAACGTCGGTCGGTCCCGAAAGTACGATTTTCATCTTTGTGACGTCGTTCTCATTGATGGCGTCGGGACCATCGATTGTGAGCGTTTCGAGCGGTCGCTGGTACCACATGCCGCGGCCGTGCGTAGACACACCCAGGCGGTCGGTGCCGGGGAAGAACTCGACTCCGAAGACCGGGACGCCGACCAAATGATCGTTGTCGCGACGGAAGTTCTTTCCGTTATCGGTCGTGAGGATGAGGCCAACGCTCGTGCCCAGATACATCATGGTGCCAGCCTTATTTCGGTTGATGGCAAGAATCGGAGCGCTCGGCAGCGCATTTGGATAGTAACCGCTGAGGGGCTTCCAGGTTGCGCCACCGTTCGTGGTTTCCCACAAATTGTCGGCTTCGAACCCGGCCAGACCGGCCCAAATGTGAGTGGCGTCGTTGGGATCCATGTAAAGCGCGGTCACCGCGCGGTCGGGCAGATTATTCAGACTGCCATTGTCTTCCACGAAGCTAATGTTCGGGGTGTCCGATGTCCGATCGTCCAGGGCGTAAATCTGGCCGTCCGACAGCCCGATGTACATCTTCTTGGATGGGTTATCTCCCTGCTTAATGCCGAAGCCAACGCTGGTGATCATGACCGCAGAATCAACCGATCCGTTGAATATGTTCTTGAATTTCACGAATGCCGGGTTATCGGCGTCCGGGTCATCAGTACGGTACAGTGCGTGAAGCCCGACGAATAGCTTCTGGTGATCCGCCGGGTCTAGCTTGACGAGTGGCACGAAGGGTTGAATCGTGTCGTCCCGAGCATTGGGAATGCTTTGGAAAATAAATTGCCGGGTGGCCCCACCGTCCATGGTGCGGTGGACGCCGCCGTACTGCTCGGAGCCGTAGGCAATCTGGTGGTTGGTCGGGTCGATGGCTGCGCCGCTTCCATCCGCTCCCGAATAGTCGTTCCCCGATCGATCGTCGGTGTTTACCAAGATGGTTCCGTTATCCTGGGTACCACCCTCCATCAGGTTGCCCGCCGTGGACAAACTCCAGAACTGGGTGGAAGCAATATTGTCTTGACGCTGGGCCAGGACCCATCCGAATCCGAAGCTGTACTGGCCTTGATACACTCCTCCATCCGTCGCTACATCGAGATGGAGGAACGGACCGGAGTAGTACAGGTTGACGTAGTGGACGTCAGCGTGGATGAAAGCGGGCAGCAGCTTGGACCAGGTTTGGCCGGCGTTGGTCGATTCCCAGGCTTCGTTTCCGCCGGCGATCAAGTGGTCGGGATACTGCGGATCTACGGTCAGGCTCATGCAGTAGCCGTTCAGGCTGGGAGATTTGCCGGACGTGGAGACTTGCGTAAAGGTGGTCCCAAGGTCGGTGGAAACCCATGTTTCGGCGCTTTCGTCGTACTGCTCTTCCGAACCGCGCATACGGTAGATGCGGTTTTGGCCATACGTCGTTTGGGCCACCACCGAAAGGCGCTGACCAACCAAATCTCGTTTTTCCGATACGGGGGTGAAGCCCGCTGAAGTCGTCCACGTCACTCCATAGTGATCCGAATATTTGGCGGAGTAGCCGGTGCCGGGGGTATGTACGGAGGCAACGATTCGGGATGAATTCTGGCAATAAACAATGTTATTCGCGCATCCGACATCGACGTTAGCAAAGTGGAGTCCACCGTCGGAAGATCGCCAAATGCCATTGGTGGTGCATACAAAAATTAGGTTGGAATTGGTTGGGTGAATCGAGAGGCTCAAAACCCAGCCAAAGAATGGATCCGCGTTGACCGATTTCCAGTTAAGGCCACCGTCTTTCGATTTGAATAATCCGATTCCGGTGATCCCGGAGCTGTTGTTAAAGTACTCACCGGTAGAAAGCCATACCGTGGATGGGTTCTGGGGATCGAATTCAATCCAACTAACCACGCAGTCCGGTAGAGAAGCGTTATGCGTCCACGTGTCTCCGCCGTCCTGAGAAACAAAGAGACCGCCGCCCGAAGTTGCCATTAGGACGCGCTGCTCATTGCCCGGCATGGCCTTAACGCACAGGGAACGACCCGGAATATTGTTGGGGCTGGCGCTGACCCAGGTCACTTGGTCGGTCATAGTCTCGCGACCGTTCAACTGCTGCATCTGACGGATGGCGCGCAGTTTTCCGGTCGGGTTGAGCAGGCCGTTATTGCCCCGCTCGTACATCTGCATCCAACGGGCGTAGCCCAGAATATTCGCAGATTCGTCCTCGCGCTCCGGCTGAATCGCCGATTTAGCCTGCGAAAGGCTGATTTGAGAAGTGGATTAGCGGGCGAAAGCAACAGCAATCAGGGCCAGACATATTGCCAACGCAAAGGCCAATTTGCCTCTAGACATCTTTGACATAGATGCCCCCATTTAACGCTATTTGAGGGCAACTAAACAACCAGGGACGGGTTTGCTATCTCTGAAATCGCCGATTCCGCGGAATATCACACAAAAGCGGTCTATTGCACTTGCACGCAATTGACCGCTTACTGAACGTTAGCTGAGGACCGGTACGGCGTTTCCGCCCAAATCGGCCGACTTCCAAGCCGCTTCGGTGAGGCGAATCACTTCCAATCCGCACTCAAATGGACTCTCGCAAGCCACCTTACCGAGAATGGAGTGGATAAAGTTCTGATCCGGAGTGGTACCGCCGGTGAGCGATGCGGCCAGCTTGTTTCGGTCTCGGTCCACGATGGTCAATTTGCCGTCGCGAACGAAGAAGCCCATGTTCTCGCACATGAACGTAATGTCCTCGTGCCAGCCCATGCCGTCGCCCACGATGGCGATGCTGCCCATGGCTCCGCTCTGGAACACCACGCTGAGCGAACTGTTTATGTCCACTTCGGTGCCCTTGTTATCGGTGAACGCGCTAACCACCTTCGGCGATTGACCCGTTACCCACAGCACGATATCGAGCACGTGGGAACCGGAGTCGTTCAACTGGCCGCCGCCGGATAGGGAGTGAATCTGTCGCCACGTGCCCTTGACGGCGCGCAGCCACTCTTGGGTCTGGAGGACCTGAATGTACTGAACGGCCCCGGCGGTGCCATCGTCGATCAGCTTTTTGATGTAGCGAAACTCGGCTTGGAAGTGGCGCTGGTAGCTGACCATGCCGATCTTGCCCACTTCATCGCGCTTCTTGATGACCTTGTGGGCATCCTCAACCGTGGTTACGAGCGGCTTTTCGCAGCAAACGTGACAACCGGCATCGAGACCAGCCAGGATTTGACCGACGTGCTGCGTATGCGGGGTGGCGATCATGATCGCGTCCGGCTTGATGGTTGTGAGCATTTCGTCTAGCTCAGCGAAAGTCGGCAGGCCGCGGGTGCTGGCTCGCTGCTCTTGCATCAATTCAATCTGCTTCGGCTCCGGATCCACCAGGGCGACGATTTCGGCTTCCCGAACCTGATCCAAATTGCCCACGCGGTAACGTTGAAATCCACCGCAGCCCACCATTGCGACTCGTACTTTTTCCATATAATTCCTATCCGGCTCCGCACTCAACTTGAAGCCGCCGGAAGGTTACCGCCTGTCGCGCTGCTGTTATGTGGAAGGCGGCGGAACTCGGTGCGCACCATGATGGCGAGCCAGATTGCCGGGCCCGGGAAGCATCGCATTCAGGGCGTCACCGAATCTTGGTCACTGATTGTCGGGACAGAATGCGTTCCGACGCGGAGGCACAATTCTATGCATAAGTTTCAGTTTAAAACTGTCTTTGTCTCGAAGTCTGTTGCTATTGTGTCTGTCTGAAGTGCGGGTGTTCTGCCGCACGAAATGTTAAATACGATCGAGTTTGGTGGGGTCTTTTACTCGCCGCTTGGTTTGTCTGTTGTAGCGTTTGTAGGAATCGATACGGTTGTCTGGTAGGGAACCGCAGGTGGGTCCCGAATGTGTGGCCAAGAGAATGAGTGTTCACGGCCATTTGCCGATTTCGTATCCGTCAACTCTCGTTAATCATTCGCTATCAAGTTCCACCACCACACCCTGACTTTTCGAAGGTGAGTCGCGTTCCCACGGGTACCCTTCACTTTATGCCAACCGAGATTGCGGTTCTGAATACGAACTACGGCGTCATCAAAGTAGGATTCTTCCCCGACAAGGCCCCCAAGCACGTGGAGGCGTTTAAGAAGCTCGTCACCGATGGCTTCTACGTCGGAACCAAGTTCCACCGCGTTATCCCCGGATTCATGATTCAGGGCGGCGATCCGAACAGCAAGCACGACGACCGAAGCCGACACGGCACCGGTGGCCCGGGCTATAGTCTTCCCGCCGAGTTCAACGACGTGAAGCACGAGCGAGGCGTTCTCAGTGCCGCTCGATCTAGCGATCCGAACAGCGCCGGCAGCCAGTTCTTCCTCATGGTCGCCAACTCGCCCCACCTCGATCGTCAGTACAGCGCCTTCGGAAAGGTTTTGGAGGGCATGGATGTCGTCGACAAGATCGTGGCTCTCCCTCGCGACGGCCGCGATAACCCCAAGCCAGGCCACGAAGCGATCATCGAATCCACGTCGTTAGAAACCATTGAGGACTAATATGAAAAAGTATCTTCTCCCAATTTTGGCGGCCTTTCTCGCGGTTGGATGCAGCGCCGCGCCCACGGCCACGACCGATTCTGGTGCCACCGGCACGACTTCCTCGGTAGCCACGAACGACACCAAGACGCCGGCGGCCACCACTCCAGAATCGACCACTCCCGCGGCGACGGAAGGCTCATCCACGCCCGCTCCAACCGAGCAGGAGACCACCAATAAGCCGGCTCAAACCGGCGTAAAGGATCAGGGCCCCAGCAATGGAAAAGGCGAAAAAGCCGTGATCACGACGAGCATGGGTGTGATTGAGATTGAGTTCCTGAGCGATAAGGCGCCCAACACCATCGCCAACTTCCGCAAGCTGGCGAAGCTGGAGTTTTACGATAACACCAAGTTCCACCGCGTCATCAAGGGCTTCATGATTCAGGGCGGCGACCCGAACACCAAGCCCGGCGCGACTGGTCAGCCGGGTACCGGCGGTCCGGGCTACCAGGTGAAGGCCGAGTTTAACGACACCAAGCATCTACCGGGAATCGTCAGCATGGCCCGTTCGTCGGATCCGGACAGCGCTGGCAGTCAGTTCTTCATCGTGCACGAGGCGGCTCCGCACCTCGACGGGCAGTACACCGCGTTTGGCCGCGTCATCAAGGGAATGGACGTTGTCAACAAGATTGCCAGCGTGGAAACCGATGGCAACGACATGCCGCTCACCCCGGTGGTCGTCAAGTCGATCCGCATCGTTAAGAAGTAAGTTGAGTCGCGTTCTCATCACCGGCGGCGCGGGATTCATTGGGTCCCACGTCGCCGAGGTCCTCACCCGCTCCGGAATTTCGGTGCGGGTTTTGGACAATCTAGCCACCGGCAAACTCGAAAATCTCGCTCACCTTTCCGGCGATCTGGAGTTTATTGAAGGCGACCTCACCGACACGGAGAGACTGCCCGAATTACTTGCCGACGTTTCGGCGGTCGTTCACCTGGCCGCGATGGTGAGCGTCCCCAAGTCGGTGCAAGATCCTTTAGGCTCGCACCAAATCAACTACGTGGCGACGCTACAGCTGCTAGAAGCCATGCGCGTAGCCGGAATGTCCCGCATTGTCTACGCCAGCAGCGCGGCGGTTTATCCGGTCGAAAACCCGAATCCGCACTCCGAAACCGACTATCCCGATCCCTCGTCTCCCTACGGAATCGATAAGTTAGCCGGGGAATTTGCGCTCAATGCCTACGCTCGGTTGCATGGATTGCGTCCGACTTCGCTTCGGTTCTTCAACATCTACGGAGAACGGCAAGATCCCACATCGGCCTATTCCGGCGTGATCTCCATCTTTGCCGACCGGCTCACCGCCGGAAAGCCGATCACCATATACGGCGATGGCGAGCAGTCCCGCGATTTTGTCTATGTGCGCGACTTGGCCGCGCTGATCGGTCGGCTGGTACAGGACTCCGACGCGCCGACGCTGATGAATGTTGGCACCGGTACCTCGCGCACCCTGAACCAACTCATTGAGACCATGCAATCCATCACGGGCAAGCCTGCCTACGTCAGTTACGGAGACGCGCGCCCCGGCGATATCAAAATCTCCCGCGCCGATGTGTCGCGGTTACAGGCATACGAGCCCGGCTCCTTCACTCCGTTGGAAATCGGTTTGAAGGCATTACTGAAGTGTGGCTAGGCAACCCGTAAGCCGAGTTCTTTTGCTAATTGCGCGGCTAGTTCGACCAACTGGACCGAGTCGATGGTGGCTCCCGCCAAACTTCCCAAACGGGCGATGCCCAGCAGCGATGAGCTTCGTAAATCCACCGCCGACAGGATCGCCTGATCAAATTCTGCTCCGGCGAGGTCACAACGATCAAATGCCGCATCGGTGAGGCGGGCGCGCGAAAAGTCGGCATCTCGCAAGGTGAGGGCCGAGAAGGCCACCGTTTCTAGTTCACAAAAGCGAAAACCCACCGATTCGGCCCGACCCGAAGCGAATGAAACGTGCTTGAGTGACGACTCTTCAAACTGGGTGCCGACCAATCGGCAGTCGCGAAATTGGACCCGGTGAAATCCCGCCTCGGTAAAGTTTGCCCCGGCAAAATCGCAGTCCGTAAACGTGACATCCCAAAACTGGCCCCGCCGAAACTGCGCGCCCGAGAAGTCCGAACCGGAGAAGGTCGCCTGATTCACCGATAGATTTGCCAGTTCGCGGCCCGCGAGACTGATCCTCTCCGAGGCGGATTGGCTAATGAGTCCACCGTTGGTGAGGTCCAATTCATCGATCGTCAGCGTGACGAAATCGCTCCGAACCATCGGGGGTTTGAGTTTCACACGGCATTATAGGTTCTGGCCATAGCAATCGTTCATTTTCCTGTGCGCAGAAAATCAAACACACGACGCCAGAACGAACAGGTAGAACGGAACTTGTGAGCGAACCCACCATCAATCGTCGCGATTTACTGCTGGCGACCGGACTTTCCACCGCCTCCCTGGCGTTGGCGTCGGTTGCCGGAGCTACCAACCGAGAGAACCAGAAGGGCAAATCGGTGGCCGGACTCCGTCACGCCCCGCTGAAGACGGTGCGGGTGGGCTTCATCGGCGTCGGTGCTCGCGGCTCCGGGCACGTGTACTCGCATCTGCGTTTGGAAGGGGTTGAGATTAAGGCTATCTGCGATCCTCACCTGCCTTCGGCCAATGCCGCCGTCAAGCAGTGCACGGATCTGGGCCGGCCTGCCCCGACTTTGTACACGAACGGCGACAAGGACTACCTGAACATGGTGAAGCGCGACGATATTGACATCGTTGTGATCGCGACGCCCTGGGTTCTGCACGCTCCCATGTCCATCGCCGCCATGCGCGCCGGCAAGCACGCCTTTGTGGAGGTTCCGATGGCCACCACCGTTGACGATCTGTGGGACATGGTGGATACCGCCGAGCAGACCCAGCGCCACTGCATGATGATGGAAAACGTCTGCTACGGTCGCGAAGAACTTCTGGTGCTCAACATGGTTCGCCAGGGCGTGCTGGGCGAATTACTGCACGGCGAAGCGGCGTATATCCACGACCTGCGGGGTCAGATGAACGAAGTCGGTCACGGTACCGGTAGCTGGCGAACGCTGGAATACACCAAGCGCAACGGCAACCTGTATCCCACCCACGGATTGGGTCCGGTGGCGCAGTACATGAGCATCAATCGCGGTGACCGGTTCGACTTCATGAGCTCGGTCAGTAGCAATTCCCGCGTGCGCGACATCTACGCCAAGGAGCACTATCCGGTCGGTCACCCGCACCATGGCCTCAAGTTCGTATGCGGCGATATCAACACCAGCATCATTCGGACGGTGAATGGCAAGACGGTGATGGTCCAGTGGGACGAGCAGCTTCCGCGCCCGTATTCGCGTATTAACCTCATTCAGGGAACCAAGGGCGTGTGGGGTGGCTACCCCGATCGCGTGGTGGTGGAGGGCATCACCGACACTGAGGACTGGACCGAAGGCGATGGCCTGAAGAAGTTCTACGATCAGTACGAGCACCCGCTGTTTAAGCGGATGGGCGAAGAGTCTAAGCGCAATGGTGGTCACGGCGGCATGGACTTCCTGATGTGGTGGCGCACCATTTACTGCCTGCGCAACGGCGAACCGCTGGATCAGGACGTCTACGACGGCGCCAGCTGGTCGGTAGTCGGTCCACTCAGTGAGAAGTCGGTGAAAAACCGGGGCCGCAGCGTAGATTTTCCCGATTTCACCCGTGGCAACTGGAAAACCACTCCCCCGCTAGGGATCGTGAGCTAAAGAAAGGTACGGATTTGTGGTCCCCCGCCGTCCCCGGCGGGGTTAGCCACGTTAAGCTAGAGGATCCTCGAAATTCCCCTCGAAGTACCAGGGATAGTCTTCGGGCCGCTCTGCTAGCTTTGCGACCATTGGATTAGCGCGAATGTACCGCGTTGTATCGGCCCATTCGGCATGGCGAATCACTCGATCGTACTGCTCGGTTTGAAAGACTTGTTTCTGGCCCGTTTTTCGCGCGAACAGGCTTTTCCATGACTTAACAATGGAGTCAATAGACCGATGTTTTCCATCTTCATTCGGCCGGGGCCGGATTACTACGTGAACATGATCCGGCATGACCACGCCAACGAAGAGATCAAAAATTCGATTCTCAGCCCCTTGCTGAATGATATCCACTAGATAGGATCGTTCACTTTCACCCAGAATCCGTGTTGCCTTGACGGTTATGAAGTAGCTGCGTCCGCCATTTTCCAAATGAGGCAGAGTGTTCCGGTACAGGCGTTGCTGGCCGAATTCTAGGTCGTCCATCTTCATATTCCTAGCCAAACGTGAAATTACCACTGCCGGGCGCGGGAGACCCGCTTGGTCCACAAAGGGTCAGTAATCGGGGATTATTCGCCTAGCCACCGACGCACAAACTCCCCGTTGGGGTCGTACTTTTCGGTTTGGATGGCGAGGTTGAAGCGACGATCGCTGCGGGCGTCGTTTCCGACTCCGGCTACGTATTGCCAGTTGCCCCAATTGGAGTGGGGATCGTAATCCACCAGCAGCGATTGGAACCACTCGGCGCCGATCCGCCAATCTTGCTGCAAATCTTTCGCCCAGTAGCTGGCCGTGATTTGGCGGGCCCGATTGCTTTGGTAGCCGGTGGCGCGCAGCTCACGCATCGCCGCATCCACCAGCGGAACCCCCAGCGTTCCGGTCGACCATTTCTCAAACAACTCGCGATCCTGGTTCCAGAACTGGGTGGAGCCTTTGATCCCGCCGATCTTGAACATTTTCCGTCCGTATCGCCGAAAATTGAAGTGAAAGAAGTCGCGCCACAGCAGTTCGTAGATCACCCAGTAGGCGCTCTCGCTGGCGGGCTCAATCTTCTGGATCTCGTGGAAAATCTGCCGCGGCGAGATGCAGCCGTGGGCCAGGTAGGGAGAAAATCGCGTGCCGGACTCGGGGTCCAGCATCTCGTTTCGGGTGGCTTTGTAGGTCAGTACCCGACCCGAATCCCAAAGGTAGTGCTGAATGCGGGCCAAACCGGCCGTCTCGCCGCCCGGAAAAGGTGACCGTTCCGGCGGCAACTCTCCCAGGTCCAAAAGCGTGGCAACGGGCAGAAAATCGGGCTTCGGTTTCAGCCGCCGAATCACCATCTTCCGCTCAATATCCTTTTGGAAGTTGGTGAAGAGGATCGGCAAGTGCTTGAGGGGATAGGGAAGGTCTTCCGGATGGACCATCGTCCAGCCGTCGCTCAGCCGCACGGGAATTTCTAGTTGCTGAACCTTGCCGAGCGCGGTGACTTCATCCGGCCCCACTTCGGTTTGGGCGTAGATCGCCTGAATATCGTACTCCTCCGACAATTCGTCGATGGCGTCGGCGGGTTCCGCCTCGCGGAAGTACAGGGGCACGCCTTCGACCGCGAGTTGAGCGCGAAGATCGGCGACGGATTCGAGTATAAACCGGCGTCGGAACGCACCGACCGCAGGAAACTCAAAATCGGTTTCGCCGTCGAACCGGGGCTCCCAGCAGTAGAGGCCAATCACCGGTCCCAGTTTCGCGGCGAGCGCGAGCGCCAAATTGTCACGCAGCCGCAGGTCGTTGCGGAACCACATTACGTAAACCTTCGGCTTCATTACATCAAAGAGTATGGGTCCACGTCCACGGTTACGTTTACGCCCGCCGGTTCGTAGCCATTGAGAGCAATCTTCACCCGGCCCAAACTGCCGTCGGTCGGCAGCTTGATCATCAGATGGCGACGCCACTTTTCCTGAAGCCGCTCCAGAACGCAATCGGCGGGACCGATGTAGTCGACGGCCTCAGCGGTGAGTCGCTGGGCCAGATCGGCCGTCGCGGCGGTCACCTGGGGACGGTTCGCGCCCGCCACGGTGATGTTGATCAGTCGGCAGTAGGGCGGGTACTGGGCGGCATCGCGCTCGGATCGGATCCAATCGTAAAAGCCTACGTAGTTGTGCTCTTTGGCAAACACCACCGAAGAGTGCTCGGGATTGAAGGTTTGGATGAAGACGTTGCCCGGTCGGGTCGAGCGTCCCGCGCGACCCGACACCTGGCTCAGGAGTTGAAAGGTCCGCTCGGAGGCGCGAAAATCGGGAAGGTTCAGGGATACATCGGCGGCGATTACGCCGACTACGGTCACCCAGGGAAAGTCCAGTCCTTTCGCTACCATCTGGGTGCCCACCAGGAAATCCAGTTCCCGTGCGCGGAAGCCGGAAAGAATCTCTTCTAGTGCGCCCTTTCGTTGCACGACGTCGCGGTCTAATCGGGCGACGCGCGCGGTGGGAAACTGCTCCCGCAGGGCTTCCTCCACCTTTTCAGTGCCGATACCGAACGGGGCGATGCGGGTGTGGGAGCAGGCGGGACAGCTTTCCGGCGGCGACTCTTGATAGCCGCACTGGTGGCATTTCAACCGCTTGATGCCGCGGTGAAAACTGAGCGACACGCTGCAATGTGGGCACATCCACTGGTGACCGCAGTCGCGGCACATAAGAAACGGCGCGTAGGCCCGGCGATTCAGGAAAAGTATCGCCTGCTCTTGACGGTCCAAGGCGCCTTGCAGGGCATCGGCGAGGTCGGGCACGAACATCTGCGCCGATCCGGCCCGGTAGCCCTCACCCAGATCGCAAATCTGCACGGTCGGCAACTGCGCTTCGGCCGCCCGACGGGGCAAGCTGAGCAGGCTCAATTCCTCCGTCTCGGAGCGATAGTAGCTCTCCACGCTCGGCGTGGCGCTGCCCAAAACGTAGGGGCACTGGTGCCGCTCGCTCAGAAACTTTGCCACCTCGCGGGCGTGGTAGCGGGGCACGTTGTCTTGCTTGTAGGTTTGCTCGTGCTCCTCATCCACGATGATCAGTCCCAGATCATCAATGGGCGCGAAGACCGCCGAGCGCGGTCCCAAAACGATGGCGGTGCGGCTGTCGCGAATATCGGACCAGGCCGTCAGCCGCTCCCCGGCGGACATCTCGGAGTGCAAAACCGAGACCGTCGCGCCAAATCGCCGGCGTAGTTGCGAAATCGCCTGAACGGCCAGCGTGATTTCTGGCACCAGATACAGCACCCGTCGCCCTTGCCGTAAGGCCTCGGCGGCGGCCCGCAGAAACACTTCCGTCTTCCCGCTACCGGTGACACCAAACAGCAGAAAGCCCTGCGCTTGCCGAAATTTCACCGCGTCTTCCAGCGCGGCAATTGCCAGGGCTTGGGCAACATTCGGCGTTGGGGGCGGAGCGGCAGCATCCGAATCTTCTCCCGCCACTTCCAGCAGACCGGCGGTAACGAGAGATTTCACCGTCGCTTCCGTTACCGCCGCCATCGCCCGAATTTCTGAGCTTCTTAATCCCGTCCGGGGTGCTTCTTGTAGAGTGATCAGCACCAATGCCTGGGCGGGTTTTTTCCGACCTTCTTTCAGCAGAAATTCTTCGATTCGGGCCGAATCCGCAATCAACCGGTAGAGCTTCTCTTTCGATTTCGCCTCGCGAAACGGCTTCAGTACTCGGTGGCTGGTAAGCAGGCCCAGCTTTTGTAAGTCTTTCAAGTGCCGCTGGGTGCCTTCCGGTAAGGGCTTGCCGGGAAGCTCCATCAGTTCACCACCGGCATCATCAATGGCTCGCAGAACTTCCCGACGGACGGGAGAGAGACCGGTCAAATCGGCTCCCAACACGGGTCGCCATACGGTGGCCAGACGATCCTTTGCCCCCGGCGGAACCACCGGAGCCAGCGCACTCGCCAGCGGGCAAAGGTAGCGATCAGCGGTGAAATGGGCCGCCTCCATGAGGATCGGGGGCACCTGCAGACCCTCGACGGTTTCGATGACCGATTTCAACTGGTCAAACCGAAATCCTAGGTGGTCCTCGTCGGCTTCGTAACAGCGAACGACGTAACCAAGGAGTTTTCGGTTGCCCAGCGGGACAATGGCGGCGTCTCCCGGCTGCATTCCGGGCGGGGCGGCGTAGGTGTAGATGGCGTCTTTGCCCCCGCTACGGGGATCGATGGCGACATCCACTACGGACCGAGTTTCGGGAGTGGTCGCCATAGGAATAGGTTACCGTTCGGGCGTTCGGAGCCGGGATGTAAGCTATCCAGCGGTGGATAAGCGAAGGGAGGCATTGGCGGCGGCCGAAGGGTTGGCAATGAGTCCCGCAAACCTCGCTCGGTTAGGCAAAACGTTCGGGCCAGAGCTTGCCGCATGGGCGATCGCGCAGGGAGACTTGCGACGCCGCGCCCAGGCAAAATTCTCCCTCGCGGCTGAAATGATTTTCGTTCGGGAAGCCCTCGAACAAGCCACCGCCGAGCCGGTCGCAAACTTTCACGCTGCCCAGTTTCCCACCGGAGAAACCGTGTGCGACCTGACCGCGGGAATCGGGGCCGATACGATCGCCTTGGCCGGTCGCGGACCGGTGCGGGCCTACGAGTTGGACCCCGAACGAGCCGATTGCGCACGCTGGAACCTGGCGGTTTACAACCGTGAGGCGGACGTCCATACGGAAGACTGTTTCACCGCCGCCCCGTGGGGGCCGTTCATTTTTGTCGATCCGGCTCGACGAACGGGCGGAGTTCGCTCGACGACCGGCTCGGATTTCGCCCCCGATCCGGCGAAAATAATCGACTTCGCCCACGGGGCCGAGCTTGGCCTCATCAAGTTATCGCCGATGCAACGAGACGAGGAACTGGGCAGGTACGGACCGCGGGTTGAGTTTGTCAGCCATCGCCGAGAGTGCAAAGAGGCGCTTGTCAGTTTTGGTCTCCAAGCGGAACCAGGCACATTTGCCGTTCGCGTGGAATCGGGCGAGCGGATACGCCAAGGCGAGACTTACGCGGAGCCGACCCTGTCTCCCGGCGAGTATCTTTTCGATGTTGATGCCGCCGTGGTTCGCGCCCATGCGCTGGGTTCGCTGCTGACCGCCCAACGGCGTCCGCTGGGCGACGCGGCGGGCTACCTTACCGGCGAATTTGCGGAATCTCCTTGGTGGCGGGCCTACCGAGTGGTTGATTTTCTTAAACCGGACCGGAAAATTGTGCAGAGTGAACTCCGGCGACGGGGTGCCTTCATCGAGGAGGTGAAGCAGCGCGGGGCCGGAGTGGATGCGGACATCCTGCGAAAGTCATTCCATCCCGAAGGTGATCACGCCTTGAGTCTCGTGATCATTGAGCAATCGAAGCGCCGACGGTATCTGCTGGCGGAGAGACTGCCCTGATCATCGCGCGGGTAGCCGCACCCGTGCAACTCCGTTGGTGAGTCCCAGCCACACGTCCCGTCCCTCCCACGTTATGCACTGGATTTCGCGGTGTTTCCCGGTACCGATTGCCTCCGTGGCGGCCCGCTCGAATCGGAAAAGGCCCTCGCGAGAACTGATCAGAAGCCCAAAATTTGGAACCAGCACCATCCCGGTCGCCTCATTCTCGACATTCGGGGTGATTCGCCGGAACTGATCGCCAACCAGTTGGTACCCACCCGTCCGGAAGAGGCCCACGAAGACGTCCTGCCCCCGTGCGTAAATGTGCCGGATCCAATCGTCGCCCAATCCCTGCCGTTGATCATATTGCTGGATCTGCGCTCCGGTGATGCGAAATAGACCCCGGTCCTGGGTGCCGAGCCATACCGTCTTGCCGTCGGCCGACAACGCTGTGGTCACCGCGTTTTTGAGCTCGGGCCGCTTCAAATCGTGTGTCCATCGCGTACCGTCAAACCGGCTGTATCCGCCGTACTGGCCCACCCAAAGCCCGTTCTTATTGGCAAATAGGCAGGTCGCGCCGCCCCTTAACAGCCAGGGGAAAACATTCTTTGCCCATTGCTTGCCATCGAACCGGTCGACCTCACCGGTCGAAAACCGAACGTACAACCGATCTTGAAACACCACGAAATCTCGCGGATGCGAAGTGGAAATCAGAGGCGGCGTCACCCGACTCCAGGAATCGCCGTGCTTCACCGAAATGCCGTGCTCGAACGAGGCGGCGAATAAGTTGCCGTGGTAAGTCGCCAGACCGTAGAAGCTGCCCACGGGCCCGGTTGGGCGGGCTAACTCTCGCCACCGATTTTGGCTGCGGGTCCAGATCTCTCCCGCCTCGGTGGCGGCCGCTATTTGATCGTCACGCACGGCCAGTGCCCGCACGCGATCGAGTCCCGATGCGGGGATGCGATGCCACGGTCCGCCGTGCCGCTCCCAAAGTCCCTCGTCGTAGGCCGCCAAGATCTCGGTGCCGCGACTTGACGCATAGGCGGAAACGTGGATGGCGCGACTGCCGGGGGGAAGATCGGGAAGCGTCTGAGTCTCACTGGACGGAGGAGTGATGGCGGGTGTCGTTGGATCGAGACGGCTCCCCTGAAACGAATAGGTTGATCCCCGCCCGGTCACTACGAGGCGGTGATCCGACGTGAATGCCAGGGCCACCGGCGTGGGGTCGCCGAAAAATACCAGCGACCCCACCAAAGCCAGCGCGATCACGGCTGAGAAATGGTCTCGACGATCTGCCCCTGCGCGTTCAACCGAATCCGCACTTCCGCCAGGTTATGCGCCCGATCGGTCCCGATCACTCGGTACCAACCTTCCTTAAACGCGGCGATCCGCACCCGGGTGGTGCCCGTTTTGGCATCAAACTCAAACGGCAATCGCTCGCCGCCGGGAGTCAGGAGGGCAATTCGCGCCCACCGCTCGTTGGTCGGTACCGAGATTTCCAGCGCTCTGTCTGGTAGCAGTTTCGCGGTGGCCGTTAGAGCCGGGGCGACCATTGCCACCTCGAACGGAACGTCCAATTGTCGCCGCGTGCCATCTCCGTTGACGATCTGCACCCGCACCGAATACTGACCCTCTCGGAATGAAAGCGGAATATCGAACCGCACTTCCCATTTCCGCGCGGCATCGTTCCAGCGCAGAGGCTTGAGTTCTCCGCCGGGGAAGATGGCGATTACCTTACTATCCGATGGCGCATCGACCTGCAAAAGCGGATCGCCGGCTCCGTAAAGCGGGGCCGCGGGCACCTGCGCTAATTGAGACCGTTTTTGGCCCGCGAAAGCGGCGCCCCCGATAGCGGCGCCCCCAAAAACCTTCTGGTACGAAACGCCGTCCGCCATTTCTACCGGAACGTGGATGGTTGCCTGATTTCCGCCCGGGTTCACCACCCGGTCGTCCACCGCGACAAAGGACGTGAAGGCGGTCATCAGCGAGAAATCCAGTCCCAGCTTAAGGATTTCGTTATCCCAGTAAGTGTGGGGTCGGGGGGTTCCTTTCTGCCGCCAGTCGGAATCTAGCCGTTGCAGGGTCTCCAGATCGTTGACCTTCTCCCGCGCCCACAGACTGGCGATCGCCGAGCCGGAGTTGCCATTGCGAGGAAACTCGACTGGATAGCGGGCAATCCAAGGCTTCCCGCCCAGCTTGCCCGTGACGAGTACCGTGCCGGAACCCGGCTTGTCGTACCGACCCTTAATGATCACCGGCTTGGCGCTAAACACGTCGGGAATATTTCGTGGCAACACGTCCTTCACATCCACGCCCGAAAACGTCATCGAAATATCGGTGAGGACCGGGTCGTCGGTCCGCTGGACAAATCGACCAACCGCCCCGTCCGAATCCGCATTCAGCGTCACCATCTCGGAATCTCCGCGACCCTCCGCGCTCATCGCGTTGATCAGGTACCGATTCACTGAGTTGCCGATGCCGAAAGTAAACATCCGGGCATTTCCGCGATGCCGCTGCACTTCCTCAATCGCGCGACCCTCACTGCCAATAAACCCATCGGTGTTAAAGACAACGATGCGGGGGCGCTTGGGATCGGGGGCCGGACTCAACGAAGCCACCACCGCCTTCCAAAGCTCGGTGCCGCCGTTCGCGTCCAGCTTGTCCACGTAGGCCGTGGCGATGCGGCGGTTCTCGGTGGTATTCGGTCGCGGGCGGGGCCACAAACTCACCGCCTCATTGCTAAAGTTGATCACGTTGAACGTATCGTTCGGGTTCAGGGCCGCGATGAGCTTCTTGGTGAGTTCCTTTGATTTCTGAATCGGAAACCCCGACTGGCTGCCGCTTTGGTCAATCACGTAGATCGCTTCTTTCGGCGCGACTTGGCTGGCCTTGGGAGTTTTCGGCGGCATCAAAATGAGGGTGAAGAATCCGCCCCGCTTGGGGTCCTGCGTGGTGAGCAGGCTGCCCACCACCGTATCGGCGGCCACTCCGTACCGCAAAATGAAATCGCGGTTCGGAATCTCGTCTCGATTCGCCAACTGCACCTCCGCCTGTTCCGGCGAAATTCGCTTGATCTCCACTTTGTGCAGCACGCTATCGATGCTGGTGATCGGGGCGCCCGCCGAAATCTCCACGTTCAATCGAATCCCGGCTCCCGAGCGCGTTCCTTCCGGCACGATGGGCGGCGTCACCTTCTGGGGGTCAGGAGTGGTGGCATCGGTATAGCGCGGTCCGACCGTCATGGGGAAATGAAACTCAAACGCGTCGTTCTCAAATTTCAGGAGCTGAACGTAGGTGAGGGCCACCTGAATCTTGGATCGCGCGGGAATGTTTGCCACCCTCTGGGTGAACACATTTGGCCGTTCCTGGTCGAGCAAAGCGGTGGATTTGCCTTCCGATTTCGCCTTTTCGTAGGTCGCCCGCGCCTCGGCTTTTTCTTTGATGATGCCGGTGATCACTCGGTCCCCAATAAGCATCCGCATGCCGTCTACCGCCGAATCGTCGGGGAGAGGAAAGGTGTAAACCGCCTCGATCGGCTTCGCGCTGGGGTTGGAGAAGGTCTGCACCACCACCACGCGCGCGCCGAATCCTTCCACCTTTGCGTTCACCTGCGTCCCCGCCAAGGGGCAGGCCACGCCCAGGTGCCCGTCCGCGTTCAGGACCCGCAAACTGCCGGGATCCACGGTCGGCCCGCCGCCGGATACGCCGCTCTGCAAAAGTGTCGCGGCGACTGCGAGAGGAGAAAGAAGAGAAGGCAATAACATAGTCAACCCATCGGCAAGCCGATACCCAATAAACGCACCGAGCAATATCCCGTTACGAAACCCGTTCGGGAAGGCTTACACCCTGTAGACCGTATACTACTCTTATGACTCAGCGGTTGCCGGAGTGGCTTACGATCCGGCTTCCTCGACCGGATACGATCAAGGAAGTTGAAGGGATGATGCGGGCGAAGAGCCTGCATACGGTATGCGAAAGCGCGCGCTGCCCCAATCTGCCCGAATGTTGGAGCAAGAAGACCGCCACCTTCATGATCCTGGGCGATACCTGCACCCGCTCCTGCGGATTCTGCGCCATTAAGGTCGGTCGCGGGATGCAGTTAGACCCCCACGAGGCCGACAATGTGGCCGAAGTGACCCGCGACCTGGGCCTGAAGCACGTGGTGGTGACCAGCGTGGCCCGCGACGACCTGGCCGACGAAGGGAGCATGCAGTTTGCCGACACCATCCGCGCCCTTCATCGGGATAACCCGCACGTGATCGTGGAGGTATTGACCCCCGACTTTAAGGGCAAAAAGTGGTGCATCAAGAATGTCACCGATGCCCAGCCGGAGATCTATAACCACAACATCGAGACCATCGAGCGGCTGCACACTATCGTGCGTCCGCAGGCCAAATATCAGCGGACGTTGGACGTCCTGCGGATCGTCAAAGAACTAGACCCGCGCATTTACACCAAGTCCGGCATCATGCTGGGCCTAGGCGAAACGCGGGAAGAGGTGGTGGAAACGTTGCAAGATCTGCGAAACATTGGGGTGGATGCCGTGACCATCGGTCAGTATCTGCGGCCAACCATGAAGCACTTGCCCGTCTCCGAATTTGTGCATCCCAAGGAGTTCAAAGAGTACGAGAAGATTGGTGAGGACATGGGCTTTGCCTTCGTCGCCAGCGGGCCGTTCATTCGCAGTTCATATAACGCCATCGAGTTCAGCAAGAAGGTGATGGCCGAGCGCCTCGCCAAACAAGACGCCGTCTCCGCGTAATCTCGCGGCGACCCCATCGAGGAGAAAACGATTCGCAGCTTCAATCTCGCGACCCGTTTTCTCTTGGTGGTCATTCCCGTTGGATGGATCTCCCTGCAATCCATTGGCTACCTGCACCGGGTGGGGGATGAATTGCTGGACCCGAACGTGCCGGTTGTCCAAGACTTTAAGACCCCCGGCGGAGTCATCGCGCTCCGGATTGATCGGTACCGGATCACCCCCGAATCGGGACGGATCGAGATTTGGAACGCTTCCGCGACGGCCGCCGGTAAACGCCTCGCCGGGGTTCGTAACGTACAAGTTTCGGTGGCAAACTGGCGCGATTCGGCCAATCTGACCGCCTTCACCTCGCCGGTGGTCGTGCGGGCCGACGGCGTTTTTGCCCGCATCGAACGCGACCCCGATGGCAAACTCGCGTTACAACGGTATTTCCCGCCGGGGGAGAGCAAACCGGGGCAGGTGCCGTTTCGGATTCAACTCACCCGCGCGGAACTGGTTTACGAGGACCAGAGTGTTCCCAGTGTGCCGTTACGAGCCGCCACCGAGCAATTGGTCGTGAATGGCATCGGCGACGAGTGGCAAGCGGTGGGAATCCTGGCCATTGCGAAAGTCGGAAAGGTGCGAGTGAGTGCCCAGCAATTGGCGGATAAGACCATCATCGCCACCGCGGAAAGTGCGCGTCTGAACGGCGATGCCCTGTTAGCCGCTGGTTTCTCGGCGCAGTTACCGAAGGATCTCGGGCTGGATTCCCCCCAAATATCGGGCCGCGCCCGCCTCGTGATCGGAAAGGATGGCAAGTTCCAGGTGAGGGCTCCCATCACGGCCAGCCTCGCCGCGTTGCGCTATCAAAAGCAGACGCTTCAATGGCCCAAGGTGGCCGGAGTGCTGACGGAGAATGGATTTTCTGGCCGGGTGACGGCCGCGCTTGCTCGCAGTCGCGCGGAATTTGACGGCACGGTTTTGATCCAGAAGTCGCGTACCGAAGTTGGGGGCCGCCTGCGGGCCACGCTTGCCTCCCTACAAGACGTACCGACCGACCTGCGGCGATCGCTGCCGAAAGAGTTGGCGGTCAACGGCGGTCAGTTCACGGGATTTGTCCGTTTCCACAACCCCAAGCGCTGGGCCGCCGATGGGGCGGTGACGGTAAGGGCATCGCAATATAAGCAAGAAAACATTACAAATCTAGCCGCTAATGTCGCTGCAAATCCCTCGCTGGTCACGGTAGATCTGACGCAACCGGTGGTGTGGAACGGCATTCGTGCATCGGGCTGGGGCAACTATGGGCTTACCAGTCGCCAGGTGCAAGCCGTCGCCGCGGTGGCTCCGTTTGCGATTCAGGAGTTACCCAAATCCATCCGTCCGGCCGATGTCGTCGGTCGAATTGGCGCCACCATCTCGGTCGCGGGGGATGTCGGGAAACCTGCCGTCTTCGCTCACGCCGAGGGCCGAGTGGCGGCAAAACTATCCGGTCGACGGGTGGATTTCGGATCGGTGAACGCCGATATTCGGTACGAAAACGGTCGGATCGCCCTGGCGGAAGGAATCGTTCAAGGACCGTTGGGGCTTCTCACGGTGGTGCCTGCGGGCAATGGAAAACTCACCGTCGATGCCCGGGGAATCCAATTGGCCCAATTGGACAAGAACCTCACCGGGATCGCCAATGCGCGGGGAACGATAGACCCTAACCTAAGATCTCCCCAATTTATTGGCCGGTTGGAGACGTACCGGCTGGCTTACCAAGACCAAGAGATCCCGGTGGCAACCGCCGACTTTAGCGTCGATCGGACCGGGCTAAGGATTGATCAGCTGCACGGATTGCGGGGAACGTCGGTAGTGAACGGCCGGGGCTCGTACCGTTTCAAGGACGGTCGCATCGCCGCTCGGGCCAATATCGACAACTTTCAAGCCTCGGACCTTAATGAAGAGTATTTGATTGGGACCACGGACATTCGGAACATCCTGGTGTCGGGTTCGGCCAATAATCCTCGCGGGTCGTTCGAGATAATGGCGGGAGAAATAGTTGCCGGAGGGGTGAAAGCGTCCAACCTCAGCATTCCCGGTGACTTCCACGACGGTGTCCTGACGATCAAACGGGGACGCACTTCGATCCTGGGCGGAGAAGCCGAGGTGAGTGCTTTGTACCGGGTGAAGGGCGGCATCGGTCGAGCGGAAATTGCCTATAAGGGCATGAATTTGGCGGAATTCGGCGCGGAAGTTTCTAGTAAATTCACCGTGAGTGGAGCCGCCACGGGCAAAGTCGCGGTGACGCTCCGTGACAACCGCGTGGCCGACGCCACGTCCCGTACCGACTTTAGTGGGTTGGTGCTCAACCGAGCTCCCTTTGGCGCAGGCACCATTAGCGCGGCCTACGACGGGGACGTGATTTCGGCTGATGGTTCTATCGGGCAGATCGACCGGTACATCTCGGTTTCGGATGTTAAATACCAACCCGCTTCGCGGGATATCTCAGGGGCGATTGCGGTGTCTCAGTTGCAAGCCGAGGATCTCGCGGCCCTCGCTGGTCCTGCCACCGAAACCCTTACCTATGATCAACGAAAACTAATCGATGAAGCGCGTGGCTCAGTGAGTCTGGGCGCAACCGTCGCTGGCAATCTCAAAGATCCTAGCCTTAAACTCGACGTCCTTGAGGCCACCGGACTTCGCGTTGCAAATACCGAGTTCGGCACCATTACCTTGGCGGGTACCCGTACTCCCACCGAAATCATCCTCACGAAAGCGTTGCTAGATGGTCCCGTGGCCAAGGTGAGCGCGACCGGCAAATTAGTAAAGGATGGACCGATTTCGATAGATGGTGAAGTTCGGGACTTAATCATTTCGTCGCTGCGAGCCTTTAGTCCGTCGCTCGCCACCGTCGCCGGAAAGGCGAATATACCGTTCGTCGTTTCGGGGACCACGGAAAAGCCAGAGTTGACGGCATCGGTAGAAACCGAAGGACTTCTTCAAAAACCCGGCGACCCCCGCGATCTCGCGCTGGACATCTCGCTTGATCGTGTCAGCATCAGCGAATCCACGGCAACCGGCGGTGGTATCGACGTAGGCGGGGTGTGGAAATACCGCGGGTTCCAAGGCGCGATCACCGTTGCCACGCCCCTTAAATTCCCATTTGAAATTCCGGAAACGGGGCAAATCTCGGCGGCGGTTACGCTGGGGCAGCGCCCGCTAAAGGACATCGCCGAGCTGTCGGACACGTTGGATCCCGCTCGGACCGACGGGGTGGTTCAGGGATTGGTCAAAGCCAGCGGCACCCTGGAAAAGATCAATTGGCTCGGCAACATCGATCTCACCGCGCCAAAGCTTGCGATGCGCGGCAACGATATTCAGCTTCAAGACGTGTCGGTGAACGCCCTGGTGAATAGCGAGAAGGCGTCGGTAAAGGTAAGTGCCAATCACGCGGGCGGCGGCACCCTCTCGGGTGAGCTGGCGACTAAATCCGAATCGCTCGCCGGCGTCTTCGACAAGATCGCTGCCGGGGAATGGCGATCACTCCTGGATAGTGAAATATCCGGCCTACTCACGGTGTCGGACTTCCGTCATCGTCAAAAGTTTGGGGCTCAGTCGGTATCCGGCCGTGCAACTGGACAAATTTCGGTTAGCGGTCCCGTCCGCAGCCCGCTGGTAGCCGGTGACCTGAATCTCTTTGATATTGACGGCACCATCCCGGCCATCGACGCGGCCGGAAAGCCGTCGGACCCGCCTCTCATCGACCCGCGTTTCAACGTCAACGTGAACCTGGCGAATCCCGCCCGGCTGCGGGCGGCTACGGCGGATCTGAGCATCCTGGGCACGGTTGGGATCAACGGAAAGTTCACCGCGCCGATGGTTGCCAGCGTCCTCACGGTGGAAAAGGGAGCAATCCGGCTACCGGGCGGACTCATTCGGATCGGTCAGGGTGGATCGGTGAGATTTGACTGCGTTGGCGGCCAAGAGGTGCCACCGTCGTTGGTGCTAGATGTCGATGGACGAACAAGCGTGGTTACCGCCGTAACCGGTACTTCGCTCGAGCGCTACGACGTTCTCATTTCGATTACCGGCGATCTCTTGAAGGAGGGCGGACTCAACTTCGAAGCGACCAGCGATCCTCCTGGCCTTAGCCAAGACCGGATTATTGGTTTGCTGGGCCAGACCGACCTGCTGTCGACCTTTGGTTCCGACACCGCGCGCTCCGATTCTCGGAAACAGATTGGCGATGCGTTTACGAGTTTTGCCATCCCCGTTGTCTTCGAACGACTCACCGAGGGTTTGGCTCAGAGTCTGGAACTCGACTACATTACCGTTGACTACAATGCCTTCGACCGCGTGAGTTTGGTGGCGGCCCGTACCCTTGGCTCGGGATTCTCCTTGCAAGGGCGGCGGCAGATTTCGACCCCGGAGCCAGGGCAACCGGTGAAGTACGACGTGCGTCTGGTCTATCGTCCGCGCCGTATCTTTGGCATTCTTTCCCGGTTCAATTTCAGTGTCGGTAGCGACGAAACGCGACCGATCAAGCTTTCGATGGACTACTCGGCGCGCTTCGGACGTGCCTACGAGGGCCGCACCAAGGGTCCTACTTCGATCTTTCCTCCGCCCAAAAAATAGACTAAAACGCTGGGCATCAACGTCCAATCCGGTAGGTCTATTGGTAACGCAATGCGGCCCCGTTCGTTTGGTACGGGAGAAACAACAGACGGGTACATTGAATCGGCGCGCCAGATCATGTCAGCTCGCCCAATACGCCTCGTCCGTTGAGAAGTGGAGAAAGCTTGAGAGGAAAAATCCCAGTTTCATTGTTATTATCGATCGCGGTCGCGATTGCCTGGGGTCAAGACTCCTCCGTGATCAAAGAGATCATGATCCGCGGAAATTCCCGCGTAAATACCGAAGTGATCACCGGGGTCATGCGCACCAAAGTTGGGCAGCCCTACATCCAAGATAACCTCGACAAAGACAAAAAGTCGATTGAAGATCTCGGATTCTTCTCCGCCGTTAGCGTCCGTCCCACCCCGCTGGAGGCTGGAAACTATAACGTTACGGTAGATGTGGAGGAGTATCCGGTCATCAAGGAGATCCGCGTGGTGGGCAATACCGGCCTCACGACCGCGGAAATTCTCAAGACCATCACCCTCGCCCCCGGTCAGGTTTTCAATGCGAATGCCGTTGGCCCCAGCATCAAGGCGATTCAGGACGCTTATTCTAAGCGCGGCTACTTTGCCGACGTGGCGGACTTTACTCCCCTCAAAGGCTCCACCGGCACCATCAATCTCAGCATTGTCGAATTGAAAGTCGGTACCGTCAGCGTCCAGGGCAATGTCCGGACGAAAGACTGGGTTTTTGGTCGCCTGATCAAAACCCGTCCGGGAGATGCTTTCAGTGGCGATCGCTGGACTAAGGATCTCCGCCGCATCGCGAGCACCGGTTGGTTCGAGCCCGGCAGCTTGAAGAGCTCCGAAGATGCCGAACGGGAGCCCGGCAAGATTGATCTCACCGTCAGCGTAAAAGAATCGCGTACCGGAATGTTTAATGTCGGTCTTCAGATCGACCCGCAGAACTCCATCGCCGGTACTTTGCGACTTTCCGAGAACAACCTAAACGGAACCGGTCAGACGGTTGGTTTGGACTTGCTTCAAACCACCGGTGGCGGCGGCGCCTCCGTCGGCCTCGAGTACCTGAACCCGTTCTACGATTCTAACGACACCGTCTTCAGTGCGCAGCTTTATAGCCGCGTCCAGTACCGGTTCGCGGGCATCTTCGGCGGAAACTCCATCACCAACGACGCTTCTTATAACGAACGCCGCACGGGTGGTGCCATCTCCTTCTCGCGGGCCCGCAACGACGATCTTAGCCTTGGCATCACCACCAAGCTGGAGAACGTCAAGACCAACAACATCCCGAGCAATCTGGACCAGAACAGCTTTGTCCGTCAGGATGGAACCGTATTTAGTGTCGCTGGTAACTCCACGTTCGACCGTCGCGACCTTCCGACCGACCCGGCCTTTGGCTACTACACTCAGCTGACGCTGGAGCCCGGAATCGCCCGCATTGATGAAGTCGGCGGAGCCATTAACGATCAGTCGATCGTTGGCACCCACTTCTTCACCAAGGCCTCGTTCGAGTACCGCCGCTACTTCACCAATCAGCCCAAGCGCACGCGGCAGGACTTTGATGCCCCGCGTAAGGTCTTGGCCTTCCGCGCCCGCGCCGCTACGATTTCGGGAACGGTACCGTTCTTCGAGCAGTACTTCGTGGGTGGTTCCGATACGGTTCGCGGTTATGATGAAGATCGGTTTTGGGGCAAAAACATGTTCATTACGAACCTTGAGTACCGCTATCCCATCCAAAGATCCTTCAACGCCATCGGCTTTGTGGACTATGGCGGAGCCTGGGGCGGATACCCCTCGGTGAACTCGTTCTCCCAATCGAACAAAATTGACTTGCACGTCGGCTACGGATTGGGACTCAGCTTCCGTACTCCTCTTGGTCCAATCCGAATCGACATCGGATTCAATGAGCAGGGTCGCAGCCGCACCCACTTCATCATCGGAACGTCTTTCTAAAGGTAGAGCATATGAATATTCGATCAAACAACGCAGGATGGGTCGTCGCGGGTGCGATGGCCGTCGGATTCGCCTTCATGGCCGGCAGTGGTTTCCAGGGTGCCACCACCAAGATCGGCACCGTCAACATGGGCAAGGTCTTCAACGAGTCCGACTACGTGAAGCGGCAAGACGCTGCCCTCAAGTCGTCCGGAGCGGCCCGTTCGGCTGTCCTTCAGTTCATCAATAGCTATAAGATGCACCCGAATGCGGAACTTCTCAAGTTCCGTGACCTCAGCATCAAAGAAAACCAATCCGAGGGAGATCGCGCCGAAATCGAACGAATTCGTACTGCCGCCATCGCCTCTGATACGACTTATCGAAGCCTACAGACCAAAGCCAGTCTTTCTGCCGCCGAAAAGACGCAGTTGACCGCGTTCCAGAAGAATGTGCAGGATAACGAGCAGTTCCTGCCGACGGCCCAAGAAGCTTTTGGCCAAGAACTACAGCAGCGACAAGAGAAGCTCCGGCTGGATACGCTCGACAAGGTGAAGGCGGCTGTCGCCGAAACCGCCCAAAAGCAGGGCTTTACGGTGGTTCTCACCGATGAGGTCGCTCCTTACTCGGCCAACGACTTGACGCCAGAAGCGCTCAAGACGATGAACGCAAAGAACAAGTAAGCGTAGGAAGAGAATCGCTCATGAAATTCCATCAACTCGGTTGGGTCATGTTTTCGGCTTTATTGGCCGTGGTGTTGGCCGGTGGCTTCACCCAGGCCACCGACAAAGTCGGCGTGGTTGACATCGCCAAGGTGGTGGAACAGAGTGATTACGGCAAGGGAAATGCCGACACCTACGAAAAAATGAAAAGTGCCCGAGAGGGTTTGCTCGAGTTCATCGATACCAATCGAGTTCTTACCACCGAGCAGGCCCAACGGCTCCGCGATCTGACGCTCAAACCTCAGCCGACGACCGAAGAGAAGGCAGAAATGGAGCGCATCAAGGCCGATGTGGTCGCCGCCAACAAGAAGTGGCAGGAGATCTCCACGAAGCCGAATATCACGCCCGAAGAGCGCACTTTGCTGGACGAATATTCCCGGCGAAGCCAAGCCATGAATGAGTACGCCCAGCGTTTGCTCAACCAGTTTGCTAACGAAATGCAGGATTGGGCCAATCAGCAAAAGGTCAAGAGTATCGAGAAAGCCCGCGCCGCGATCAAGGAAGTGGCCACTGCGCAGGGTTTTAGCGTGGTGTTTGAGGTGGGTGTAGCCCCGTTCGGGGCGAATGATCTCTCTGACGGCACCCTAGCGGCCATGAACGCCAAAAAGTAGTCGCTGATGCGCCCGTGGAATGCCTCCGCGACAATCGCCGTAATGGCGGGGCTGATGAGCGGATGCACTCACCCAAAGAAGGATTTGGTGTCGGTTGACCTGTCGAGGGTGCCGACGATCGCTTGGGAAAGCGGAACCCCGTCGGCTCCCGTGGTGAAGGTGTCGTCTCCGCCCTCGGCCGTGCTCATTCCGGGTCGCCCGGCGGTGGAGTTGGTCACCCAGGTTAAGGACGTGCGGGCGGTGGAAAAACTTCTCGCCGACCAACAAGAGGAAACGCGCCGGAAATTGGAAAAAGGGCTGGCGCAGCTCTACGCTCGGCTCGCCCGCCGGTTCGAACTCAAAGAGTTAGCCGCTCTTTCCGACCGGGAACGAAAGCGGTATGACGATGTCAACGCCAATATCCGCCTAGTTTTCGAGCAATATGCGGCCGACCGCCTTCCTCGGGTAGCGCGGCTGGCTTTTCTGGCGGGCTTCCCCGATCCCAACCCTACATCGTTGCCTCCCGAAGCTCCGCTCGGCAAAGTCTCGCAGAATAAATTTGATGAGGCCAAGGCGCTCCGCGGCGAAATTTCGTTGCTCGATGAAAATTTTGAGGCCACGGTGAAGGCGTTGCTCGATGAAATCGACAACCAGAACTCGATGGATCGGACGGATTCGCGGCTCAAGATTGAGCTAAATGCCGATGATCTGCGTCGTCGCGCCGAAACGGAAGCATCGGAACAAGTGAATCGTGCCCGCCAAAGCCTCCATCTAGACCTCGCGGGCGGGCAGACCATCCGTATGCCAGCGATTCCGTCCCGCACCATCACGCCTCCCCGCATGCCAGCACCAGAACCGGCCCCAAAGGTAGATTCTGCGTTGGACGCAAACGCGGCCGCCTGGCAAAAGAAGATGCTAGAGGGGCAGTTGCGAATTTGGGCCGCCGTGAATCGGTACCAAATCCAACCCGGGGGGCGAGACGCCACCGACGAATTTATTAAATGGAACGCAGAGAATCAGGCTGGACGTTAGGGGAACTCGCCGAGATGTTTCAGGGTCAGGTGGATGGCGATCCCCAGGCCCGCGTATATCGTCCGAGTCCCGCCGGAGACCCAGATGAAACGGGTCTCACCTTCGCCGAGTCCGAAAAATACCGGGAACTAGCAGATTCCGTCCCCGTAGGGGGCATCATCGTTGGCGTCGGCACCGCCCGGGGAAATGCGAGTGTCATCCAGGTTGCCAGCGCAAGAAGGGCGTTTGCGCAGTTCTTGGCCATGTGTGCCCGACCGCTTCCGATTGCTCATGGCATTCATGCCACCGCCGTGGTGAGCGACGATGCTTGGATTGATCCATCGGCCCAAATTGGAGCGTATGCCGTGGTGGAAGCCGGCGTACGAATCGGAGCGAATTCCCGGATCTATCCCCACGCGTTTGTCGGAGAGGATTGCATCGTCGGTGAATCGGTTTCGATCTATCCGGGGGCCGTTCTGTATCGGGACGTAACCGTGGGAGACCGCTCGATCATTCATGCCAATGCGGTGGTGGGTGCCGATGGTTTCGGCTTTGTGTGGGATGGTACTCGTCAGCAAAAGGTGCCGCAGGCTGGCCGCGTGGAGATTGGGAGTGATGTCGAAATCGGAGCCATCAGTGCCGTTGATCGCGCCACGGCCGGGGCAACGCGAGTCGGGAACGATGTGAAAATCGATAACCTTTGCCAGGTAGCCCATAACGTATCGATCGGCGACCATACCGTCCTCGCCGCATTCGTGGGTCTTGCCGGCAGCAGCACGGTCGGCAAGAACGTCACTCTGGCGGGCCAAACCGCGCTTGCCGACCACGTCCACGTGGGGGATGGCATCACCCTTGGCGGACGTACCGGCGTGACGGGCGACCTAACCACTCCCGGTGCCTATTTGGGCTACCCGGCGCTCCCCTATCGGGAGGCGGCTCGGGTCTTGGTGGCGACCAACCGGCTGCCAGAAATCTTGCGCCGCATGCGCGACCTAGAGAAGCGGCTTGCCGCATTCGAGGCGGCGGCTACCGAACCGAAGGAAACCGAATGATCATTCCCCGCATCACTATCGACCAGTCAGTCTCTCTCGACGGAAAGGGTCTGCACACCGGGGAGCCCGTTCGCCTCACTTTTCACCCTGGTACCGACGGCATCTGGTTTCGATGCCAATCCGAGCGGGTTCGGGCGATTCCCGAAAACGTCACCGACACCACGCGCTGCACCCGGTTAGGCGGCATCTCGACGATTGAGCACGTCATGGCCGCGATCGCTGGCCTGGAACTCACCGACCTAGAGGTGGAAGTGTCCTATCCCGAGATGCCCGGCGTCGATGGGAGTGCCCGTCCATTCGTAGAGCTTCTGCGGTCTGCCCCCCTGCTTCCGCTGACCGGCGAAAACTCTACGCTGGAAATTCCGGACCTCTACCGCCGGCTCTTCTTTCAGGAGGAAGCGATCAAAATCGCGATTTCTCGTGGGGATGGCGTGTGGCGCTACGAGTACATTCAGGACGAACGGTGGCCGGGTATCCAGACTCACGAAGTACACGGACCGGATGAATTTGCCAAGGAAGTGGCTCCCGCCCGCACCTTCGCGTTGCTCGAAGAGATCGGTCACATCACGGCGCTCGGGCTTGGTTTGGGTCTGGATGAAAGTAGCTGTCTGGTTCTAGGGCCAGATGCTTATAAAAATGAAGCCCGTTTCCCCGACGAGCCCGCCCGGCACAAACTGCTTGATCTAGTGGGTGACCTTGCGCTGGCCGGCGTTCCCATTCGCGCTCTCAACGTGGTCGCCGAACGATCGGGTCACCGCACTAATGTCGCTGCCGCCGCCATGCTGTGGCAGGCGATTCACGGCTAGTTAAAAACTGCCTAGAGAACCAGAACCAGCGAGATCGGTCCCGTAACGCTGGGTAGCGCGTGGGGAGCCGACTTTTCCAATTCTCCGCGCAACCAGTCTTCGGCTTCCATTCGCGAATCAAATTGCGGATGGATCCCGGGAATAACTCCGTTCAAAAGGAGGACGTAACGCATCGATTCGCCCGGCATGAGAGTGAACGAATCTGATTGCCTTGATGATTTTAACTTTACGATGCTTTTCGCCATTGAAAAACTAGCCTCCGCTTCGGATTGCCTTATTCAACGCGTCCGCTCGCCGATATGTTCGAAACATCCTGAACAGTACATGAACATGTGCAAAAAAAGAACGAAATCTTTGCGAAAAAATACCCGTTTTTAATGAATTGGTGAAAAATACGGGAGTTGGCGCCCCGAATTGGAATCGAACCAACGACCATCCGCTTAGAAGGCGGGTGCTCTATCCGCTGAGCTATCGGGGCGGCTAAGCACAGTTTACTTCGGGTCTACTCTCGCCATGAGCCACTTTACAATGCCAATCCGCGGCGAAAAAATCTCGGTCAATGTGCAAATCCGCGAGCGCCTGCTCCACCGAAAGACGGAATTCCAAACCATAGAAATCATTGACACGGAGGTTTTTGGCCGTCTGTTACTGCTGGACGGGCACATTCAACTCACCGAATTTGACGAACGGGCCTATCACGAACTGCTGGTTCACGTGCCGTTGCTGAGTGTGGACTCCCCGCGACGGGCGCTCGTAATCGGCGGTGGGGATGGCGGAGTCATTCGGGAATTGTGCCGCCACTCCACTTTGGAATCCATCGATATGGTGGAGATTGACGCCGGAGTGGTGGAAGCTTCCCGCGAATTTCTTCCTTCGGTCTCGAACGGTGCGTTTGACGACCCGCGCGTCCATCTTCACATTGCGGACGCATTTCAGTTCATCAAGGACGTCACCAAGCCCTACGACCTGATTGTCGCCGACTCCACCGACGTCTACGAAGGGGAAGAAGGGAATCTGAGCGAAATGCTCTTCACCCGGGAGTTCTATCAGGATGTCCGCCGGTGCCTTTCCCCGGGTGGGTTCGTGGTGACTCAGGCCGACAACCTCGTCTTCTGTCCGTACTCGCTGGAAGCCATTCTCGCCGAATTTGGCGCGGTCTTTTCTAAGACCGGATGGTATCAGGGCATTGTCCCGTCGTTTGGCGGATATTCCGGGTTTGCGTGGGCGTCGAACGGACCCGAACTGGCGCTGCGGCTGGATCCGAAGGGTTTGGATCTGGCGTACCTAAACGACGCGACCTACGCCTTCGCGTTCCGTCCCTTGCGGTTTTCTTAAGCCTCACGGGGCCGATGTTGCCGGGCAGTAAACTGAAACCATGGGTTGCGGTCCGGCGAAGTTGATGGTTACGGCGGTCGCCAGTCTGGCGCTCGCCGGTGTTTCATTCGGTCAATACTCAAACGGTCTGCAAATCGATTCCGACCCGGCGGTCACCAGCCCGGAAATGAAGAAAATCCGCGTCGAGCAGCGGCTGGGCGAGACCATTGATCAGACGTCGGTGGTTACCGACGAACTCGGCAAAGAAACGAATTTCAAGGATCTCGTCCGCGGTCGCCCCGTGATTGTGCTGCCAATCTTCTACCGTTGCACCGGCGTGTGCAATCTAGAACTTAACGGAGTCGTGGAAGCCCTGCGCCAGATGCCCAACTGGAAGGTGGGTCGTGATGTCGACGTTATTGCCCTCGGCCTTCACCCGAAGGAGACCTACGATCTTGCCGCCGCCAAGAAGGCCTTTACGCTGCGGGAATACAAAGATGCCAAAAGCGGTCCGGGGTGGCACTTCCTCACTGGATCGCTGGATCAGGTCGGCAACATTGCCAACTCGCTTGGCTTCTTCTACGTGTTCGATGAGAAGGGAGATAGGGTGAATCACCCAACCGGAGTGATGGTCCTCACCGGCACGGGAAAGATCAGCTCCTACATACTCAGCGCCACATTTAGCCCGGACCGGCTTGGAAAATTCCTCGAAATTGCCCAGAAAGGCGAAGTGGGGCAACGCTCACAGGAGATCTTTTTTGGGTGCGTCCATATCGATCCCGTCACCGGCAAACGCTCGATCATGATCGAGAATGTGCTGAAGGTTTTGGGCGTCCTTACGCTTGTTTGCCTGCTGGGCTCTATTTTGGTGCTCAGTGGCAAAGCCAAGTTTCGCCGATCGGCCGCTTAATCGCCACTAGTCGTTATTCCGACCGGCGTGTCTCACACGAAAGCACGTACTGGATTTGGGCTACCCATTTATCCGGACTCGAGACAAATTTGCAGGATCGCATACTTTTCCCATAGCCGATTGGCTTCTGGAAAAAGAAAATGAACATTCGATCTGTCTTCGCCATCTCCGCCCTGGCAGCTGTTGCCGTTAGCCAAGCCACTTCCGTTGCAGTTTTCGCCGATGGAAGCACCAATCCTGCAGTCGACTATTTGGCTAAGCGTGGCTACGAAGTGAAGTATGTAACCGACGAAGATATCGCCAGCGGTTACGCCGGAAAATTTGACGTATTGTTCTACACCCGATCCACCGCTAGCTTTGGTTCGCAGTTGAGTGAGAAAGCTACGGCGCAGGTCAAAGAGAACTTCCGCGGCAACTCCGTCGCCCTGTTCGACGACCTCACCGACATCTTTATCAACGGTAAGGGTGAAGGAAAGGGCGAAGGCGAAGGCAAGGGAGAAGGCGACGGTAAAGGCGACGGCGAAGGAAAGGGTGAAGGAGACGATAAGGGCGACGGTAAAGATAACGGCTATTACCCGGGCTGGAGCGTTGCTGGACGACTTCTTGAGAACTCCATCAACTACGCTGCTAAGAACCACGGCATCGTCGGTGAGTTCAACGGCGCCGGTTGGTTGGTCGAACAGGGCTACATCAAGGGCAAGTCGCTGAAGGGTGACTGGTCGGAAAGCTACAACCCGCACTACAACATCCAGCCGGACCACGCGGTCATGAAGGGCATCGACAAGGAGTACAAGTACTCGGACGGAGCCGACTACACCTGGCGAACCGAAGGCATCGACAAAGAGAACGTCCTTGCTTACGACGTGAACGGTAACGTTTCGATTGCGTACGGCACCACCCAGGCGGTTCCTGAGCCGATGAGCATGCTGGCTCTCGCTGGCGGCGTCGCGGGACTTCTTCGCCGACGCAAGAACTCCAAGTAAGTCGATACTTATCCGACTCAAGTGTCGCTATACCCCGCAAGGGTATAGCGGCACTTTTTGTTTTCGGGTTAAGTTAGAGGCATGACCGAAGGTCGCGCCGCGTTATTGCTGGAGCCAGGAGCTCCGGCCGTCATCGAAGACATTTATCTGGAAGATCCGGGCCCGAACGAGGTTTTGGTCAAAATCGTCGCCAGTGGCGTCTGCCATACCGATCTCACCGTGAAGAACCTCAACGGGAACGGGATGCCTTTTCCGATCTATCTGGGCCACGAAGGAGCGGGTTATGTGGAGCGCGTTGGCCCCGGCGTAGTGGACCTGAAGCCAGGCGATCCGGTGGTGATTGCTTACCGCGCGCCTTGCGGTCGTTGCCCGTCGTGCCGTCGGGGCGATCCTCGCCGATGCTACGCCGCGCTACGTCCCCAGCCCAAAATCCACCGCAAGAAGGATGATGCCCTCGTCAGCCAAGTCCTGCGATGCGGCACCTTCGGCACCCACACGGTAGTTCACGAAAAGGCCGCGATCAAGATGCCGGAAAATATGCCGCTCGATCGAGCTTGCCTGCTGGCTTGCGGTGTCTGCACCGGCGTGGGTGCAGCGATGAACACCACCCCGGTGGCTGCCGGCTCTCGGGTGGCCGTCATCGGTTGCGGTGGCGTGGGCCTCAGTGTCATCCAAGGGGCGCGCCTCCAGAATGCCAGCATGGTGATCGGCGTGGATATTAGCCCCGTGAAGCTGGAATGGGCCAAAAAGTTTGGGGCCACGCACGTGGTCGATGCTCGCGACGGTGACCCGGTGGCAGCCGTGCGCGCCCTTACCGATGACGGCTGGGATGGCGGCGTGGAGTACTCGTTCGAAGCGACCGGTATTCCCAAGTGCATCGATCAGGCGGTGCAAATGCTGGCCTACGGCGGCACCGCCACCACGATTGGATTCCCTTCTCAGACAGATCGCATCGACCTGTCCCTGGGCGATATGGCGATTGGCGTCTACTGGAACAAGGCCGGATTGCGGGTTTGCCACTGCGGCGACACGCTCCCGACCTTGGATTTCCCGCTTCTTGCCAATCTGTACCTGCAGGGCAAGCTCGATCTGGATTCCATGGTCACCCATCGCATTGCGCTGGAGGATGTGGAACCGGCCTTCCACGCCATGGAAGAAGGCAACGTGATTCGCAGCGTCATCATGTTCTAACCGAACTTACGCGCCGTAAACCATCACGCCGCCGAAGTGACCGGCGGCGGCGACCAAAGCGCCCGTCAGCAAGAGAAGTACCCAGTAACACTTGCTGGTGGGCTCGGCCTTCAGTCGCCAGACCGATACGCCAATCATTAGGATCGTCGCCGCGATGGCCAAGATGAAGTGAAGGAGGGGCGTTCCTTCCCACTTAAATCCGCTGCGAAGAAACACGGCCAGACCGGTTGGGATCGTCACCAAAGTCGCCGCTGCCCCGCCCACCAGGGAGTACTTGGCCGCCAACCGGGCTTCGGGACGACCACGCATTCCCCAAAGCTCCAGCAGGACGCCGAATAGGAACAAAGCGATCGGGAAGTGCACCACCGCCGGGTGGAAGGAGTGCAGTGGAATCAGCTCCGTGGATGCGGCAGCGGCTGGTTTGTCGGCGGTTCCCGATGAGGACAGTGCGGGCGGAGCCTTCGGTTCTCCGGCGGGATGACTGGCCGGGTCCCCCGGGAGAAAATCCGCCTGGATCTCCTCGCCGTTCGAGAACTTGTCGCCATCCGAATCCACATTTTCGATCGCGTGAAGATTCGCGGCGGAAATGGCGGCGGCATTCTCAGACTTTTCTTCTAGCGCCTTTCCATAACTATTTCGGCCCGGGAATTTTGCTTCGACGTGGCACACGTTGCATCCCGAAGAGAAAATTTTAGAACTCTCGGCGGTACCGTAGGTCGCCTTAAAGACCTCCCAATTCTTCGGGGTCGCGTTGGCCAACCCGGGCAAAAGCAATGCAATCCACCACGCGCGTTTCATTGGCTACTTCTTTACCTTTATTTCAGCCGAATTGTGTCCGAAGCGGTGGTTTGTATTCCGTCGTTATTCTCCGTCTGCACGGTGATTAGGTGCACGCCTTTGCCGGACCCGATGGTCCATTTGATCCGTTCCGCTACCGGCTGCCATGCGCCAAAGTCGCCGTTATCGTTGGCGATCCTCATCCGTACCGTCTGCGGCGGGGCATAAATGTAGAGGGAAACGGCAGTAGTAGTTGTCTCAAAAGCCTCTCCGTTGATCACCACCGGCCAAACTTCATCCCGTCCGCAGAAGTCTTGAACCCAGTACGTGCCGTACTCACTCTTTTCGTTGGTGGCGCGGCCCACGCCAATCTCGCGGAAATCACGGTTTAACAAGTTGGCACGGTGACCGGGACTACGCGACCAGGAGGAGATAGCCGATTCGGGCGATTCTTGCCCCGCCGCGATATTTTCACCCTGAAATCCCACCCCAACGATTGGTTTGAGCCGATCGAACATCGTTTTCCCGTCTGGCGAGCGATGATCGAAATAGTTCCGGGTCGCCATGTCCTTGGCGTGGGCATCGGCGGCTTCCATTAAGCTATCGCATGCCTTTAGTGGCGCGAGGTTCTGCTTTTCCCGAATACGGTTTGTTAACTCAACAACCGAGTACCGCATTCGAACATCTTCCGTGTCGGGCAAGGAGGCGTCAATCGATTTTGCCACTCGCACCGGTCGCTCCTGCGCCAAGGTGGCGAATGCCTCCAACGCGTGAACACTGGTTGTCGGCGGTGGAATAAATGCAGTGATCGCGATAAAAATCATTGGGTGAGGGCGCGTTTAGAAACTATACGCCCTCATCCTCGTCGAAAATCGCCTTCGACCCGTCCAATATGTCCAGTTTTATTGGTACTGATAGCTGACAAACGAGAAATGCTGACTGTCGGGTGACCATGACGGAACGTTTATGGTTCCTTGCCCCCCAAAGAGTCTTGCCACGACCCGAGTTTCTCCGGTGCTGAAACTGCGCACGTGCAACTCCACGTTCTGGTCCGCGGGATGGCCCTTCACGGACTTGTCGTAAACCAGCATCGCTAGCCATTTCCCGTCGGGCGAGGGATGGGCAAACCAGTAGCCGGCGTCACCGTCCGTCACCTGCTCAAGCTCGCTACCGTCGGTTCGCATGCGCCAAATCTGCATCAAACCCGTCCGATCTGAGTTGAAGTAGATGTACTGGCCATCCGGCGAATACTCCGGCCCGTCGTCCAAACCGTCCGTGATCGTTAATCGAGTCTCCTCCCCGCCGTTCACCGGGATGGTGAAGATGCCGTACTTCCCGTCCCGCTGTGCGCAGTAGGCCAGTGTTTCTCCATCCGGTGACCAGCCGTGCCAGTAAGAAGGGAAGTTCTCGGTAATTCGCGTCGGCTCGCCGCCCGAGATGGGCAGCGTATAGATGATCGATTGGTGTGGCGGTTGGGATTGGTCGCTGATTACCAGCGTCGAGCCATCCGGGCTAATACCGTGATCGTTGTTGCAACGAATGGCAAAACCTGTCGGAATCTCCTGCGGCTCCCCACCTTTGACAGGAATTCGATAAAGTCGTCCGCCGCCGTTGAAAATAAGCGTTGCCCCGTCCGGCGTCCAGTTGGGGGCTTCGATATGCCCGCGCGTTACGTACACCACCTGACGGTCGGTGCTGGCTAAGTGAATGGTCTCAAGCGTGCTCACCAAGGTGCGTTCTGCCGGATCTGCCGGTGACAAGTCCAAACTCACGTCCCGAAATTCCGCCGTTTCCAAAGTGTCGTCGAAGTGGCTACAAACGCACAGGCCGATCAGAAAGGAATCCGAAAGCGGCAATCGAATGTGCCCGCCTCCTGGCTCCCACTCGTTGCCTTCCTGGCCCAAGGAGAAAGTGACGAACTCGCCTTGCTTCTCAATGCGAACGCGAATCGGCCCATTTGCCGTGCGTCGACTCCGAATCTCTCGCGTTGTGCCGCCCTTTTCATCGCGAAATTGAAGGGAGGTCAGGCCGTCGCCGTGCACTGCGATGCTGGCGTAAACCGAATCCTCGTCGAGATCCTGCCGCACCAGCACCCCGGCTTTTCGGTGTGGATCTTTGCCGGGAGCCGGGAAGGAAATCTCGCCCGCCAAGGTGACATCGCCGGAGACCGGAGTAAATGCCCCCCGAAATGCGTCCCGCGCAAACCACATGTTGTAGCCACTGCCGGTGAGCGAGTAGGTCTCGCCATCGAAACTGGCCGAACCGGCTAACAAAACCGAACCGACGTCCTGCGTCACTGGGAAAATCCCGATTGAACTCACGCCCAAGACGCTACCCGCTAGAATGGATCCCGGTGATCATCCTTCCCATTGCCGCCCAAGAATGTGCCGATCGTTGGGGATTCATCGCCACCGAAGAGTTGGTCAGCGGGAATTGTTCGCGAGTTTTTGCCAATGCTCGCCAGGTGCTCAAGGTGCCGTTTCAAGGGGAAGAATTGACGAGCGGTTACCGGGCCGCGCTGAATCTGGCCGATGCCGGGGGACCGTCAGTGATCGCGTCCGATCCCGAGCAGGGAATCGTGCTGATGGATCGCGTCATCCCGGGTACGTCGCTGGCGACGGCTAATTTGCCCGATGGGGAAGCGCGTCGTATTGCCCTTGGTATCATCGCCCGCATTCAGGGATTGCCCACCGAAGACGCCGCGACGATGGCCCAGTTCTTCGACGTCATCACGCCCCTTCGCCAAAAACTGATCGACACCACCACCAGCCTCAAATTCCTGCATGGCGATCTCCACCACGGCAACATTCTGCGGGGAGAAAACGGTTGGGTCGTCATCGATCCCAAGGGCCTAGTGGGTGATCCCGCATATGAACCCGTTGCCTTTATGCGAAACCCTATCGAATGGTTGGCCGTGGCGCCGAACTTGCTGGAAGTCACCCGCTTTCGCGCCGAGTGGTTTGCCCACGCCCTTGGGGTGAAACCGGGCCGAATCATCGCCTGGGGTCGGGCGAACTTGGACGAAGACATTCCCGATGCGGACCCGTGGCATCGGCTGCTCGGAGTCTACGACACTTTGATGACCGAGTATCCCAACATCTAGCCGCTACCGGAGCGGCGGTCGAACGGCGGGCCAGGCGGTGCTGAGCATGAGAATGTAGGCCGATTGGTTATAAATTGACGGCTCCGTGATCTCCCAGGAATTCTCATTGGCTCCCCGCGACGCATTCCAGCCGGTATCCCAATCCTTAAATGCCTTCATGGCCGGCTCACCGTAGGGCGGAGCGATCCAGCTGATCCCAAAGTACACGTTCGGCCCGCCCTCTAAAAAGCCCGGCGCGGGAGGAGGACGGACGCCATTTCCATCGGGGTGACTGCTCCCAAACCACTTGTGATACGGAAACATTACGCTGCGCGAAGCCCCCGCCGCCCCCATGTTCGAAAGGAAGCACCATCCCAGCGGGTTGCGACCGTGGATGAAGTGATAGTAGTCGGCAATCTGCGCCCGGTACGCCGCCGTTTGGCTGGGGTTGACGTTGAGGTCCGCCGCCATCAAAAGCATCCGCGCCCACTGACCTTTCACCTGATTGCTGCCCCAGTAGTAGTGCCCGCCCCACATGAACGCCAGATACGGATCATCGGGTCCCGCCTGATTGGTCCGGATCATTTCCGCCGTGGCCTTAAAGCAATTCTTGATCTTCGTCACCAGGGCGGCATCGGCTTTCGGCGTCTTGGCGTAAATGTAAAGCGCCTGGGTGAGGGCGTTATAGTTCACCGGGTCAAAGTAGCCCTGGGCAAACGGATGGATGCCGTTCTCGCTGGTGGCGTCGGTGTCCGACGCCCACTTCTTGACGTAGTCGCCGTATTTCTGGTCTCCCGTGGTGCGAAAGAGTTCGGCGGCGGCGTAGACCCGCACGCGTCGATCACCGCGCTGATCGGTGCCGGCGGGTGCCGCCGCTAGCTGATCGCCGTCCGTACCGTCGGTCGGTTTCATCAACGGGTTCGCCTCCAGATAGCTCCAAGCCGCCAGCGCCGCCGTTCTCAGCTTCTTGATATAACCGGGATACTTCTCGCCGTAGGGAGCCATGGTCCGCATGGCGTGCGCCCACGATGCCGCCGCCACCGCCGTGGCCCAGGTCGTCTTTCCCGTGTAAAAACGCGCCTGCGTATCTACGCTCCACGGACCATCGGGCGAGTTATAGCTTCGATTTCCGTTTCTGTTGCGAACGCTGCCGTCGGCGTCCTGCATCTTCAGCGTCCAGTCCAGCTCCCATTTCACCTCGTCCAGTAGGTCCGGAACGCCGTTTCCACTTTCGGGAATGTTTGTCGCATCCGAAAATGCCGCCGGATTCATATCTTGCGCCAGCAGCAAGTTAAAGAGGGTCATCTCCAGGAACGGAACGTACTTGTTCGGATCGCCCGCGTCGTACCAACCGCCCGCCACGTTTCGCGGCACTCCCTGGTCCACGCCGCCTTGGGAATAGTGGGCCTCCAGATCTTGCCCCGGACCCACGTGCCCGCCGGTATGGTTCCAATCTCCGCCGTAAGCCGCCGGAATGGGCGTGCCGCTGCGCTGACAGTAAAACATCCGCGTCGCCGCCGTCATCACCGCCGAATACGGCTGGGCCAAAATGGAAAACGGATACGACTTCATCCCCGTCGTCACGTCCTTCACGTAAAACCGACCGGGGGTTTTGAGGCTGGAAAAATCCGCGTGCCACACCCGGTCGCCCGCCAAACTGCTGGTGGCACCAGATTGCCAAACCGCCAGATCGCCGTTGAACACCACCGTGTCGTCGCTCACCCGGCAAACCTGGAACTTGGTACCGGGACTAAAACGATTCGCGCTGTTCTGCCCCTTGATGGGATCACCGAATACGGCAATCTTCTTCTCGTCCGGCCGCCACCCAAATTGATCCACATAAATGGGAGGCACGGTTCCACCCGACGTCAGCATCACGAGGAAAAGGGGGATCATGGTTATTCTCGTACTGAGTTAGTCTGTTTCGGTGACCGAAAGTTCGCCGGGAGGCTGGCGAAACCGTTACCGGCTAGATGCCGAGAATCAGCTCCACCGTCTCCTCTACCGTCAGTTTGGTGGAATCGAGGATGTACCACGGTACGGCTGGCTTCAAGTTCTGGCGAACGTGGTCGATCAAGGGGGTGAGGATCTGCGGGTCCATATTTTTGCCCGTCCGCGTCTGGTTCCGGTGGTGGTTCATCTCGCGCTGACAGGTTAGAAAAACGGTCCGGTAATGCCGGTTGGCTAATCGCGCCCGCAACTTCTCTTCCTCGGGCGGAAACACGACGTGATCGATGATCACGGCAAAACCGGCTTGCGAGTACCGGTCGGCGATATCCGCCGTGGCCTCGTACGCGAGGGCAAATTGCCGGGTGGTCTCGTCGTTCCAGTTTGGCCCCGGGTCTTCCCGCCCGGATACCACCCACTCGCGCAGATCATCCATGGGGATCACGAAAGCGCGCCGAAAGCGTGCCGCCAAGGCTTTCGCCACCGTCGATTTGCCCACTCCGGGAGCTCCGGTCAACACATAGATCGGACCCACATTCTAAGGATAGCTCCAATCCATAACAAAAACAACCACCCCTCGCCCGTTCCGCAAAAAGGCGCATATCCCCCGGTCGGGCCCCGCCGCTCGGTGTATACTCATAGCCCTACTGCTGGATCGTCTAAGGGCAGGACAACTGTTTTTGGTGCAGTTTATCTAGGTTCGAATCCTAGTCCAGCAGCCACAAATCTCTCACCTGTTTAGGTGGTTGGACCTTCCAGGTCCACCGTATCGTTGACCATCTTGGTCAACGAAGTCCATCCACTGATGCACCTGGAAACCATCGTTGCATTGACCGAAAACGATATCACGCGGGTGGACTTCTCCGACGTGGTCGGTCGATGGCATCCAGACGAAGAGTTCGACCGAGTAATGGCCACTCTGAGAGAAATCCACCCGGAAGATTGGGAGTAGGCGGCACTCCATGTCTCCGACCCACATGAAAGCCTCACTTCCCCCTGCCGACCCTACCGGCCTCAGCGTGGAGGATCAAGCTCGGGGCGTGCTTCATTTGCTTACCGAATCGGCGGAGTCGATGAGGGCCGAGATCTCGCCAGCAGACCCCCACCTCTGCCCGAACTGTGACGGGCCGGTGGATAAGCCCTCGTCTCCCTACTGCTCCGAAACGTGCCGGGATCGGGCGGCTTTTGTGCGGCAATTCCGGGCAGCCGTTGCTTCGGGAACCATCTTGGAAGCGGAGAAGCAGATCGTGTTTGGTGAGCGACTTTGGTGGCTGCTGGGGGGGCGGACTGCCGATGCGGGATAGCCGCATTCCCGAGAGTGCCAAGCGCCAGGTCATCAAGAGATCGGGAGGAAAGTGCGAGTTTTGCGCCAGCGAAATGACGGCGATAGAAAACTTTGGCAGCGGTTGCAACCGACCGCTCCACCTCCGCGCCGTGTGCCCCAGTTGCTCCAAAACCAAACCCTTCGGCAATCCCGAATTCATCCGTCAACCCGCGGTCATCCACCTCCTAACCCAGCTAAGCCACCGAATCTTCGCCCAAGCCCCCGTCAGACCCTGCGACGACCC
>Ga0114959_10000194_pt1 | contig 58640 bp, 68 predicted proteins | sample C_130625_EF_Meta_FD_87317 | JGI IMG/M metagenome (GOLD analysis project Ga0114959, IMG submission 87317) | Freshwater microbial communities from Lake Croche, Canada to study carbon cycling - C_130625_EF_MetaG | ecosystem: Environmental > Aquatic > Freshwater > Lake | place: Lake Croche, Canada...
ATGAATTAAAGTAAAGGGAAAAACGCTAAGTGACTTACATTCAGTTAGCGGGACTCCTACCCTATGTCCCTATAGACTGGGTTTAATTGCTAGACATGTTTTCTCTCTATCTACAGGAAAAACCCTAATGAATCTGTTTTCACATCTCCCAAAAATAGTCCCGCAGAAAATTTTTTGTAGAAAAGGTCGATAGGTGCTTTACTTTAATTCGGATCTGGGGTATAATTCTTACATGATGAACGAAAAGGAACTGATGATGACACGTACTGAAGAACAAGAAGCTATCGATGCCAAATACAACGAACTGTGCTCTGCCCTAACTGCTTTTGACTACAAGTTGAGAGAGTTGGCTCGTATGGTAGATCTGGATGATATCAAGGACATCTACCTTAAATCACTACCCTTGCACGACCTCCTAGACGAGATCGATGAAGTACTGGAGAAGTAATATGAAACAAATCTACGAAATTCGCTCGATGTTTAAAGATCCTGTACTAGACCAAATTGTCGTGTGGGGTTCCTATGATACTGAGAAGCAAGCAAGGCGAGCATTAGTGGATCTCTCCACTCGTAACTACGCAAATGCTAACGAGATTCGTTCGCTTGGCCTAGAGTTGGTTCAGTACATACCTTTTGCGCTGGATCGCATTTCCGCTTTAGATATGGAGCTAGTATGAGTGATGCAGTATTTTACGGTTTTCTCTTGGCTGTGATGTTTTTGTTATTTGGACATCCCATTATTGCATTGATTGTTTTTCTCTTGGCGATACTATGAAACAAATTATTTTTGGTGGTAGAGTGATGGATGGTTACTACATCGAATTCAAGAACGATAAAGTAAAGGTCATATCAACTAAACAAACTGGCATTAAAGAGATGTCCCTGCCCATGAGTGGTAGTTCTAAGTATCCTGGTTTAGTCTTTACTGTTGGTTCTGATAAGATCAGAGCAGATATTCATCGGGTTATAGCTGAGAATTTAATTCCTTTCCCCAGACCAAAGTGTATACCTAAATCAAAGTGGGATTCTACTTCAAATTTGGTGAAGGATCATATCAAGTCTCTTTACTTTGTTAACCATATCGATCATGACAAGTATAACTTTCATCCTACAAATCTAGAGTGGGTCACTAGCAAGGGTAATGCTAATGCGTATCAGAAGCATAAAAAAGGAATTACAAAATGAGTCTTGATGTTGATTTAATGGTGATGCAACCTACCTCTGTATACAGTAGGAACATCACACACAATTTGGCTATAATGGCCAGTGAGGTTGATATATCTTACATGGCTGGAACAGTGACTTTGTATACTGTTCTTTGGCGACCAGAAGAACTTCAGTTTACCCGAGCACGAGAAATCGCAGAGTTACTGGATGAAGGGTGGAATATCCTACTCTCTGATCCAGAGTATTATAAAACATTTGACCCAGAGAATGGTTGGGGTTCGTATGAAGGATTGGTTGACTTTGTTTATACGTATCGTAACGCATGCAGGGAAAATCCCGATGCAGAATTGAGGATATCAAGATGAAGAAAATTTATAAATCTCGCTACGTAAATGCGCTTAAGAAAGCAGCGAAAATCAATCGCTACCTAAAGAAGGGATACCATGTGTTTCATGGTGGTAGCCTAGTTGTAGGTGGTAAGTTTATACTCCGAGGTGATGAGTTACTCTTCAAGAGTAGCGATACCTACTACACTGTGTACTATCAAAATAGCCCAGACTGGGATCATGGTTACTGGACTAACATAGATATATGGAACAAACAATTTACTGATTCATTTGAAGTTTATCAACCAAGTGCAAAGGTCACGCTATGTTAGAAATTTTTATTCCCGTTCTAGTTATCTGTATGAATGGTAAATGTGAATTCATGCAAGCGCATGTTCACTACACCACCGAAGATGCTTGTAGACAACAAGTTGATGTTCAAATACAACATATGCAAGGATTGGCCAACCAGGGAGGAAAAGAGATTACCATCATTGAAGGTACTTGTATAACTGCTAAGGTTAAACCCATAAAAGGAATTGAGGCATGATATGTTTAGACATGATACTGTAATGGCTGTTCGTGAGATGCTTGAGCGACACTGGGATGTGTATGAGATTGCATCTAAGCTGAAACTTGACATTTCTCTGGTTCAAGCTATAATTGACTTATTGACATGAAGAAAACGATTTGGAAAATTCGTCTCCGACCAGATGGTGAATGGGAGAATGTCTACTGTGGTGAAGAACCAACAACTGTCACCGATCCTAAAAAGATTGCAATGCTCGAGGAAGTTAAACGTCTCGAGGAATTCAAAGAATACCTGATTGAACAAGCACTTGAGATTAAAGGTTTTGCAGAAGCAAACGAAGTGATATCTCGAATCAAAAATAAAACTTGACTTTTATCTTACTTTGGAGTATAATTATATTATGACTAATGATGAACTAATTGCAATATCCAATGGCGTTGATACTTACATGTCAACACTCATGCATGTATATGAAATAACTCCACTATCACTAACAGCAATTTTGCTGGCACGTTGCATGGTTTTAAACAAACAAACAGGATCGGTTGAGGACTTCCTAAAATTGGTCAACACAATTGTTCAGGATCCTCCGATGGAAATACAGAGAAAGGTACACTAATGAGAATCGCAATATGTTCGGATGTCCATTTGGAATTCGGACCAATTACACTGCAGAATGATAATGGGGCTGACGTGCTTGTGCTGTCGGGTGACATCTGCACAGCCAAAGATCTTGAAGTTACAGACAGTATCCTGTCCAGTGCCAAGACCGATCGCTTTATGGAATTCTTTGGTACTTGCAGCAAGAACTTCCCGCATGTGGTTTACGTCATGGGTAATCATGAGCACTATCATGGTGACTACGCTACTTCAATTCATACTCTAAAAGCAGCATTGAAGTCATACGAAAACATCCATGTTCTTGACAAAGAATTCTGGGATCATGGTGATTATCGTTTCATGGGTGGTACACTATGGACTGACATGAATGGTGAAGATGAACGAACCATGAGTTATGTTCATGATCGTATGAATGACTTCCGTATCTGTGCGAATAGCAATCGGGTTGTGAACTACAGATCGTTTGAAGAAGGTAAAGCAAAGTTTCATGAGCGACCAGCTAAACTTAGTCCACAAGATGCTCTTGAAGACCACAAAGCAATGATGCGTTTCCTTGAGGATACTTACAAGGATACACCTCCATGGATGAATGTCATTGTTTGCGGTCATCATGCTCCAAGCAAACTTTCTGAGCATCCTCGTTACAAGAGTGAGTACCTGATGAATGGTGCTTACAATTCTAACTTGGATCAGTTTATCTTGGATCATCCAGGTATTAAACTTTGGACTCATGGTCACACTCATGAAGATTTTGACTACATGATTGGCAGTACTCGTATTGTTTGTAATCCTCGTGGTTACATCGATTACGAAGAACGTGCAGATCGCTTTATGCTTAAGACTGTTGAAGTATGAGTGAGTATCGCCCAGATAAATGGTTAGTCGTTAAGATTACTGGAAAGGATACTCCACCAGTCCATAAAGTTTTTGCTTGCTGGTATGGTGGTTATCTTGGTTCAGATTCTTGGAAACTAAACAGTGGCATTACCAAGGCTACTCTTGAAGGATATGTTTATTCCTTTGAGGGTAGTTCTGGTTCTGTATATGAATGTCATAAAGATTATTATGGCACAAACGGCTATGGTGCAGATGTTCTTTCTAACATTATTGCCAGGGCTGGAATGAATGGCGTTACTATTGAACTTATGCCCGAAAATACTAACTGGATGGAGATAAACTATGAGTGAACCTACACACTGGACACTTACGCTTGAAGAAGCAGACGATGGCAGTGGAGACTTAGTTCTTCCATTGACTGATGAAATTATGGCATCCGCTGGTTGGAAAACTGGCGATACCTTAATCTGGACCGATCTACACAATGGATCATGGTCTCTTAAAAAGAAAGATGTCGATGATGGAACCGAATCAGTGTGAGTATGCTGAGACCGCACTTGAGCATTACATGATGAAGTGTTATTCTCTTGAAGAAGAGAACCATCTCTTAAAGAAACAAATCGAGAAACTACTACAATTATTGGAGGGAACTGAACATGCCTAAGTTTACATTTATTGCAGAACATGAAAGTGGTCAGAAAGTAACTTACGAGTGCCAACATGATTTTATTGATCATGTGCTTGAAGATTTTAATTTGTTTCTTCGTGGAACAGGTTTCTATCCACAGGGTGATCGTCTAGAGTATGTCTCTGATGACTTTGGAAACTATGAAGAAGACTATGAAGAACTTCATGATGAACATTCAGAACACTACTGGGATACTGAACGAAATAAATCAGTTGAATCCCTTGATGAGTGGACACGAACAATTCGAGGAGAACATGAATGAGTAAAGTATTCACTGATGTTTCAGTGTTTCTCAATGCATGTGGTCAACACACACCGCATCAACCAGATCCAAAGGTTTCTGACCTTGCCGAACTCTACAAGAAACTCATCAAAGAAGAAGTAGAAGAATTCTGGGAAGCAGAAGCTACAAGTGATGATGCTGAACAGCTTGATGCATGTTTCGATATGATCTGGGTTATCGTTGGATACATGAAGGCACGTGGTTGGGATTGTTCTGCTGCATGGGATGAAGGTGCAAAGTCTAATCTTTCAAAAATTGACCCTACTACTGGTATGGTTATTCGTCGTGAAGACGGCAAAATCCTTAAACCAGAGGGCTGGAAGCCACCAGACTTTACCAAATTTATCGCTTGACTTTAATTCAGTTTTGAGGTATAATTATATTATGAAAAACGATATTACACTCTACTTAGACATGGATGGTGTGCTTTGCAATTTTGACAAAGCGTACAAATCCCTACGCACTCATGCTGAAGATGGAAACCGATTCCGTGCAGCTGTCATGGAATTCAATATTTTTGAAGAACTTGAATTCATGCCAGATACCATGGAGTTGATGAACTACGTAACGAAACTTGATGGAGTTAACATTGAGATTCTTACTTCAGTAGGAACATTCGATGAAGTCCGAGGAAATGCAGCTAAACGCCAAAAGAACAAATGGCTTGACAGCAGAAACTTTCCTTACAAACCAAACTTCGTTCGTACGAAATCTGAAAAAGCTAACTACGCTACACCAAATAGCATCTTGATTGATGACTCGATTGGTTGCATTGAACCATTCAACGCCAGTGGTGGTCATGGTATTCTACATACAAATTCCACACATACTGTTCAAATACTACATGATGTCATTCGTGGTATTCGTGGATTGAACATGCTGAAATTTGGTTATGACTCAATGGGAACTTATGCTTGATATTTTTGCACCAACTTTACAATGGATACGTGATGACTACTCTTCTAATCGTATTCGCTTTGTTGCCGAGTTTCTTGCTTGGATTATTAGTATTGGGTGTAGCATTACAATGGCATCTACCGTACCAAATCCTCCCCTCTTGGCTCTTTATCCTGTGTGGATTACTGGCTGTGCTATCTATGCTTGGGCTAGTTATACTAGGAAATCTTTTGGCATGCTTGCTAACTACTTACTACTAGTAAGTATTGATTGTTTTGGATTGTGGAGAATGTTATGAGTCAAGTTTTAACAACAAACACTTATTACGGTGCTGTTCCACCAGCACCTATACCTGTTCCACCCCAACCTGCTCCATCTATTACGATGCCTGAGCCGATCAGTTATGAATTTCAGGTAGTTGAGTTTATTGACAAAAATAAAATTATCAAAGTTGCATTGCAAGTTAAACGTAACACGCATGATCAATATGGTAATATTAAAATCCATGGAACTTGGCAAGATGTACCACGTGTAAAGGTTGAAGAACTATGAATATCTTTTATCTACATAATGACCCACGCACTTGTGCAGAAATGCATGTCGATAAACACTGCATAAAGATGATCCTCGAATATGCTCAATTACTTTCTACTGCTCATCGTGTTCTTGATGGTATTCAAATTGTTGGTTTATCTAAATCTGGAAGAAAACAGACACGGTATGAACTTTCTGACAATCGTGATGGCATATTGTATAGTGCTACTCATATCAATCACCCTTCCGCTGTTTGGGTAAGAAAAACAGTTCAGAATTATATGTGGCTCGCTGAATTGCTCGAGATGCTTTGCAGTGAATACACGTATCGTTATGGTCGTGTTCATAAAGTTGAAGATACTGGTTTGATGCAGTTGCTAAAGAATGAATTCCCAAAGAATATCCCTACAGGTAACTTTACTGAGCCAACCCCAGCCATGCCTGACAACTACAAAGTAGCAGGTGATTCTATTCAGTCTTACAAAAATTATTACCTTGGTGACAAAACTCGCATGTTCTCTTGGAAAAATCGTCAACAACCAAGTTGGATTCAATGAAGATAATTTCATACTATACTGCACTATATGAACCAGAAGCAGCAAATCTTATAAAGTCTCTTAATAAGTTTCCAGATATTAAGTATGAAGTAGAACAGCGAGAAGAAAGTGGTAACTGGGAACGTAACACTCATTATAAAGCAATATACATAAAAGAGAAACTTACTGAACCAGTTATCTGGACAGATGCTGATTCTGTTTTAAGGCAGTATCCTGTATTATTTGAAACGATAGATTGTGATTTTGCTGCTCACTGGTTTAAAGATGATGAACTAATTTCTGCAACAACCTACTGGAATAATACTCCAAAGGCGCATGAACTACTTGATAGTTGGGTTAGACTAAATCGTTTGTTTCCTGAAAATTGGGATCAGGTTAATCTGCAAAATGCACTTAATGGTATTGATGATATTTCAGTCTATCGATTACCACCAGAATATAATTGTATATTTGATTTAAGTCGAGAATACTACGGTGAACTAAAACCTGTGTTTGAACACTTCCAAGCAAGTCGTAAGTACAAAGCCAGACTAAATAGAGTGTAAGGAGATATTATGCCAACATATTTGTTTAGAAATACTGATACAGGTGAAGTGTTTGAAAAGATCATGAAGATATCCGAACTTGATCAATACAAAGAAGCAAACCCCACTCACGAAAGATATTACGATGGAGTAGCACCAGCGTTTGCTGGAGACCACATAACAATCAAGAAGGACACGGGATTCAAGGAGGTTCTACAAAGAGTCCATGAGAAAACACCAGGAAGCCAATTAAATAGACTATCATCGCAACTATAAGAAAGAGAAACTAATGGCAACTCGTTCAGCTAAAAAAGTAGTAGAAATAAATTATGATGAACGTGAGACTAAACCAGTGTCTTCTAATCAACTAAAATTAAGATTAGATAATTTAAGAACTTTCCAACCACTAACAGAAAACCAAAAATTATTCTTTGATGCGTATAAACAAGGTGATTACTTTGTAGCATTACATGGTGTAGCTGGTACTGGTAAAACCTTTATTGCACTTTATAAAGCAATAGAAGAAGTACTGGATAAATCAAATCCTTTTAATAAAATTATTGTTGTTCGTTCAGCAGTGCAAGGTCGTGAGATTGGTCACCTTCCAGGTGATGTAAACGAAAAGATGGAAATCTATGAACAACCTTATCGTCAGATCTGCCATCAGTTGTTTGATCGTAAAGACGCATGGGATCGTTTAGAAGAACAAGGTTATATCCAGTTTATTTCTACTTCCTTTATTCGTGGTATGTCTTTTGATAATGCAATCATTATTGTTGATGAGATGCAGAATTTAACATTTGAAGAAATTGATACAGTTATGACTCGTGTTGGTCACATGTCTAAAATTCTTTGGTGTGGAGACTATCGTCAGACTGATCTAAATAAACTAAAGAACGACGTTACTGGTATTTTGAAATTCTTTGATATTGCTCAACACATGAAGTCATTTACTCGGATTGAGTTTACTGTAGATGACATTGTTCGTTCTTCACTGGTTAAAGATTATATCTTGGCTAAATTAAAATTCGAAGATTATGAGGATAAACGATGATTACAACAGAACAATTTGCACAATTATTTCCACGCAACCCAGAACCAGAGTTGTGGGCAGAATCTATGCAAGAAGTATTTCCAACTTATGAGATTAATACACCACAACGTGTTTCTGCATTCTTGGCACAGTGTGGTCATGAGTCTGGTGGTTGGACTACCTTCCAAGAAAACTTAAACTATTCTGCACAGGGATTGTGTACCACGTTCAAGAAGTATTTTCCTACACTTGAATCTGCAACACCTTATGCACGTCAACCAGAAAAGATTGCTAATCGTGTTTATGCAAATCGTATGGGTAATGGACCAGAAGAATCTGGCGATGGTTGGAAGTATCGTGGTCGTGGACCAATTCAGTTGACTGGTAAGAGCAACTATATGCAATTTGCGCAAGACATGTTTGATGACTGGGAAAATCTTTTCAATAATCCAGACTGGGTTACTGAAGACAAAGACTTTGCACTGATGTCAGCTATCTGGTTCTGGAATAAAAACAAACTTAATGTTCAAGCAGATGCTGGTGACCTTAAGCTAATGACCAAGAAAATTAATGGTGGTTATCTTGGACTTGATGATCGTATTGCACATTATAATGAATGTATAAACCTGTTAGGCTAAATGAAAACTTTTATTGATCATGATTTCCCTAAACTCCAACGTGACACTTCCCCCGATGGCACACGAGTCTATAAAACACCGACGGGTCGAGCCTATCCAAGCGTCACTACCGTTACAGGACTCCACACAGCAAAAGGAATCGCCGAGTGGAGACGAAGAGTCGGAAATGAAGAAGCTAACAGAATCAGTTCCCGAGCAAGTGCCAGAGGTACAAGAATCCACTCTCTCTGCGAAGCATATCTCCGCAATGAACGATGTGAACCTGATATCTTCGATAAAGAGTTATTTGGAAGCATATCACAGTGGCTCGAAGACATAGATAATATACATGCCATTGAAGAACCACTGTACTCAGATTATCTTGAAGTAGCTGGTACTGTTGATTGCATTGCTGAGTTTCAGGGTAAGTTATCAGTTATCGATTTTAAGACTTCTAGTAAGCCAAAAGATCGTGATGATATCTACAACTACTTTATGCAGTGTGCTGCATATTCAGTGGCATTTGAAGAGAGAACAGGTATTCCTATTGGGAGACTTGTGATCATAATGGCAGTTGATAATGATGATCCAAGATTGTTCATTGAAAAACGTGACAACTGGATTGGTGGATTTCGTAAACTAAGATTAGATTATAAAAATTTAAAAGGAGTATAATATGGCACTAACAGTCCCAGACGTAAATAATATTGTTCTAGCAAACATTGGTGGGATGCCACAAATTCCAGCAACCACAACAACAGTGGAAGGTAGAACTGTTACACCACAAATTTCTACATTGTGTGCACTTGGTCAGGCAATTGCACATCTTTGGGATGCAATTAAATCGGCTCTTAATGCCTTTATGAATGGAATTGATAATTTAATTCTCAATCCTTTAAAAGCATTTGCCACAGCTTGTTTGAATGCTATCAATGCTGTATTGACTAAAATAGCTGCTCTCTTAAACGCTGCCAGTACTGCTTTGCGTGCTGCACTGCAAGCTGTTATTAATGCGTTTAATGCTGCTATTACTGCAATAACAAATATCATCTCTCACATTGGAAGATTGTTGGGTGAAAAACTTCAGCAACTCTTGGCTTCTTTCACACAGTGTGCTCCACCACAAGTTGGCGCAAAGACTTATAACAAAAGTGATCTCGCAAGTAGTTTAGATCAAAAGCAACCTATTATTGATATACAAACTAAATCAGATCTTATCAATACAATATTGGATGATACTAATACAAGTGATGATGAAAAAATTGCTCTATTGAATAGCGCATCTGGAACTATAACTACACACTCTGGCACGTTAGATGCTGCTGTTGCACATGATGAAGCCAACTTGGCAGAATCCCAACTACAGGCTCAAGGTATTGGTAAGATGACTACTTTGGCGAATGCACTAAATAACCCAGTGACTGCTGATTTTGCTACTTCAATTATTAATCCAGCAAGTAGCGATATGATTTCAGGTCTTGCTACAGTAATGAATACAAAACCTGTAGTTTTTGTTTAATTTGTGAAAGGTATTTAAATGATTCCATTATTTGACTATGGTTCTATTAAAGAAGAACATAAATTAGCTGCAGAAGAATGCGCTAAGATGATTGAACCACATCAATCATATGTAGCTAATCAGATTCGTGAAAGATTTAAGATTGTGGAGCCAGAAAGAATGGATCCCGAGAGTAGCGAATTCTATAGAACAGCAAAAGAATTTGGTTTGCATGTAGCAATGCAAGGTCATATGGTTGGACCAGATGGGGTTCAAATACCAATGGTTATAGTTTGTGCTGAACTACCAAAGTTTGATGAATTTTTGCAGTACTACAAAAAGTTGAACTGCAAAGATTAATACGGTATAATTATGTGTAAGTGAATGGTTGTTTGAAATTAACCGAAAGGTGTTGCGGACGGGAGTTCGATTCTCCCCACCTCCACCAGAAACATACTAGGTCGTTGAGTTAAAAAGTCGCATGTGATGCGCTCAGATTAAAATAGTATGTTTCTGATGGGGGTGACCAGGTTTCGACGTGGCAATAAGTACGAAGATGGACAACTCGAGACAGATACTCGTTAAAAGTAAACAAAAGTAAACGCAAACGACTCACAGTTCGCATTGGCAGCCTAAACGCTGACTAGGGTTTCGGTAGGTTTCCTCGTAACAGAATAACCTACCACTTTTAACTTTTAAGGGAATTTACAGATGAAGAAAATGATTTTTGTAGCTGCATTAATGGCAGCAGTTTCTGCGCAAGCAGTTGAGTTGGGTATCAATGCAAGTCGTGATAATGGTAACTCCAATCGTGATGGCGGTGGCTTGACCATCTCTGAAAGTTTCGGTACAACTGGTATCGTAGCTGGTTGGGATCGTTACTCAAGTGGTACTGAATTGAACAAGTATAGCTTGATGGGCACTTATGATGTTGCTAATTTTGGTAAAGCAGTTGTAGCTGTTAAAGCTGGTGTTGCTTATGTAGACCAAAAGAATTCAACTGATGGTTATGCTGGTTTGGTTGGTGTAGGCGTATCATACCCAGTTGCTAAGAAAGTTTCTTTAACTGCAGATTATCGTTATCAAGCAGGTCAAAGTCGCATTTCTAGTCTAGATGGTGGTGCTGTTTCTGCTGGCTTGAAGTACTCGTTCTAATGTTTTATGCTAGGTGTAATACTAGGTAATGGACCAAGCAAACACTGTTTTGACAGAAATGGTGATTTTGTAATTGGTTGCAACATTCCTGGTGATGCATTTAGCGTTGATGCTACAGTAATCGCTGACGAAGAAATTGTTTGGATTTTAAAATCAACTCCAAACATTATTCAATGTCCGATTATTGTTAGCACCAAAGCATGGGAAAAGATGAAAGAATTGCGGATTGATGATCAGTTTACAATTCTTCATGTTTTCAAACCAAAGGAATGGTATAACGCAGCCCACTATGCTGCGGACTTTCTTTTAGAATTTAGTGCATGTGATGGCATAAATATATGGGGATGTGATTCTATATTTCAAGATAACATAGCATCAACCACTGATCAGTTTGTCAAAAAAGAAAACACTGCCGATATGAAGTTTATTAGAAATTGGCGCAGAATCTGGGATGACATCTTTGATCAAAATCCGAATGTTAATTTTAATGCAATGAGGGTGGATTAATGAAAACTTTATTTACAATTTTAGTAATGGCTCTAGCAACAACTGTTTTTGCAGCAGAAAAGAAACCAGAAGCACCAAAGAAAGTTGAAAAGTGCGTTCCTAGCAAAGAAGTAGTTTGCGATAAAAATCTTCAAGGAAAAACTCGTCCAAAGCCAAAGAAGCAGATAGAAACTACTAAATAGTATACACAGTGGGTTGATGGATCCCAATAAAACCATCTTTTTTTAACACACACACAAAGGAGAAAATTATGGCAAACCTTACGCCATTTGAAATCCGTCTTGAACTTCTCAAGATGGCAAAAGACATGCTTTCCGAGGAATACTATGGTAAGCGTGAAGTAATTAGCAACGACTGGCAAACTAAAGTCGAATCTGCTAAAATCAATGGTGGCACGATTCCTGATCATCCAGGATTCCCTGCTTACCCAGTAGAAAGCGACATCATTGCAAAGGCGCAAGTCTTGAATGGTTTCGTTTCAAACATCCCCCAAGATACAAAGACTACTAGCAAGAAGTCAACCTGATACGGGATTGAAAGAGAGCATCCGCTCTCTTTCTTAACTAATTAAGGAGATACTATGCGAGTGTATTTATACATACTCATACTCATATCAACAATTGTTGCAATTACATTTGCTGCAACTGCATATCCACAAAATTTTAAATTATTTGACATCCGATACTCTGAACTAACAAAAGAAGCGAAACAACAAGTAGCATGTTTAGCTGAGAACATCTATTATGAAGCTGGTTATGAACCAGAAGATGGAAAACTAGCTGTTGCTCTAGTCACATTGAATAGGACACAAAGTCCAAAATTCCCAAACAATATTTGTGGTGTTGTAAAACAGAAAACCAACTCCACTTGCCAGTTTACATGGTTCTGTGAACCAATGAGGTTAAATAAGAATAACATCGCTTATGAAAAAGCCATGGAAGTTGCTTTGTTTGCTTATGCAAACTATGAAGTTATAGATGATATAACAAAGGGTGCTCTATATTATCATGCTGACTACGTTAACCCAAGATGGAAACTTCAACGAACAACCATAATCGGTCGACATATTTTTTATAAAGAAGGTGGTATACACAATGATGGAAAAACTAAACCTGTCTCTAAAAGAGGACAGTTCGAGGCACTCGTTCTTTCTCTTGATGGAGGAAGTAACTCTTAATACTTGTAAGCAAGCAGTTGAGTGGATTCTTGAAGCAAATTTTGCTGAAGAAACTCCAGAGATGCTTAATTTAATTATTACTAGTCCAGGTGGCGATCTTAATGCTGCGTTTGCATTAGTTGATGTAATGCGTGGCTCTTCAATACCAATACGAACAGTTGGTCTTGGACAGGTTGCTTCTGCTGGTCTGATGATTTTTATTGCAGGTACAAATGGTCAGCGAATTCTTACACCGAATACTTCTATTCTATCACACCAATATTCATGGGGTGCGTTTGGTAAAGAGCATGAACTGTTTGCGCAGATTAAAGAATTTGATCTAACTACAAAACGTATGGTATCTCACTATAAGAAATGTACTGGTCTTAAAGAAGAACAGATTCGTGAATATCTACTTCCTCCACAAGACATCTGGCTCAGTTCTGCTGAAGCCAAAAAATTAGGATTATGCGATGACGTTAAAGATCTTAAGTAATTACGTAAAGTATTCTGGCATTTGGATTAGTATTACACTAAATCCATTTCACTGGCGTCTCGCCTTTGAGTTTATGCAACCCGATGAACTCAATCCAAATATGCGAGGCATTTTTATATCACTCTTACCAATTTCATTGAGAGTGGTTGTCGACGATGGTTCATGGTAGGAGAAAATATGAACAATAAAGAAAGTTTAGCATTTATCATTGGAGTTGTTTTAATTGCAGTTACGGCTATTGGTTGTGCAACTTATTACAATTACCACAAGACTAACTCAATGCAGTCTAACATTGAGTCAGCTATTGTTAAAGGGATTGATCCTCTTGCAGTTCGTTGTGCTTATGAACATGGTGATAATGTTTGCATTGCATATGCAATCGCCCATGGCAAGATGGAATCTCAGACTACAGTCAAAAAATAGTCCTACAAAAGTGAGGGGATTAGCAGAAATCCCTTTACTTTAATTCAGACTTCAGGTATAATTATATTATAGTGACTGAATAGGATTTGTTATGCAGATGATACATACTGGACCAGCCAAATCAAAGAAACCCAAGCCTAACGCTAAACAGCGAGAGTTGCAGAGCGAGTGGGAACGAATGCTCAAGAAGTATGCCACAAAGAAGGTTGTTCAAAAAGAGCAATCACTCAGTGATGTGTACTCACTTGGAAAATCTGCTCGTCGTGAGACGCCTAGGATTCCAAGTCTTCCCTTTACTGGTGGACCATGTGCATTAAAGCCACCTCCAGTCTACACAGGTTCTCTAATCAAAGGTATTGGTACTATGCATAAGTCAAATGCAGTGCCGATCTTTTCTGATCAAGAAGCCATTGACATTGCAACAATGAGGAGATGATATGAGTGAATTCTGTGTTAAGTGTGCTGAGAAAGAAGCTGAGATAGAACTTCTGCGTAAGAAGTACCATCAGGAAGCTGTATGTATGAAAAATAAAATTACCCACCTGACTAGAGAAAATGAAGCACTCATCCTTGATGTTGCATTTTATGGCGGTAATATGATAAACTTGTCTTGCAATGATAAATAAGGTATAATTACATTATGAATACAAACTACACAAAAATCGTTTCGTTCGCAACTGATCGTAACACCCAAGGTATCCATGACACACACCACGAACTTCTTGTGGAGCGCATGCGTCTGGATAAATTCTTCAGCATGTATCTTGATAAATTTGAGCGCAAGATGGATCCTGAGAAAACCAACACACCTATCTGGCATCTCTATAAAAAGAAAATGCGTGAGTATGGTGAACTTCAACAAGCAATCAAAGCAGCAGAATACTACCTGAAGAAATCATATGTTTAAGAACTCAAATGAATTTTCTTTGCTTATCGAACAGATCGTTAAGGAAAAACGCATCAATCACATGGATGCAGTTCTGGAGTATTGTAAGCAGAACTACCTTGAACCAGAAGATGTAAAGTCTCTCATCAACAAATCCCTCAAGGAAAAGATCGAGATGAACTTTCGTGAGATGAATTATTTACCTAAACAAGCACAGCTAGATGTATAATGGACGGATTTAAAGCATTTAAGTATTACATTTCTATCAAGTTACATTTCTCAAAAGATTCTTTCGATGTGTTTAAAAACAGGGGTGCTGTACAAGGAACTCGTGAAGCATTCCACGCACGCAATGATAGATATATGTTTGAGAAGTTAGCTCGTAAGTTTCCTGTTGACAAAGACCTTATTCAATTTTTCGTTGCAAATTTCGCATACGGTAATGAGAATATTGTTTATGCCTCAGAAGAAGCTGAGACTTACCTGATGGCTTGGCAAAAACGTAAACAATCCATGACGAAAATCTTTGCAGATGACTGCAATAAAATTTTAATGGATGCTTACAAACGCAAGATTAAACAAGAATCGATTTTAAATTTTACTTTAAATCAATATCCAAGTATACTTAACTTATACCTTGGAAAACAAATTGGGATTGAAACCCTTAGGATTATAGATGACTTCGAGAATTTACTTGGTGCGTGGAAACAACACAGTTCTATGTTATTACTGTGGGAAAACGAGATACGCAAAGTTGAGAAAGTTAGAGGATTTGTTAAGTACGATCAAGAAAAAGTCTTAACAGTTTTTAATCAATTTAAAGAAGAGATAGCAGAGTTGTAATATGGGTAAGACCTATCATAAAAATTCAAAGAAATTTGAAGAAGATTTTTCTGGTCAGCGTTCTGGAAAATCCACTGGTAAAAAAAGTGGCGGTATGAAAACGCTAAATAGTTATGTTGATGAAGACTATGATGATCCATTTGTCGATGAGGTAGATGGAATAACTGATCAGATCTTTATTCAACATATAAAACAAGACGATACTAATTAATACTTTAATACGAAGGAAATACAATGGATATTCAAACACTCCGCAAAATGCGCAATTCTGACTTTGGTGCAATCTCAAATGCATTCGAAAAAGTCGCAAATCCCCAAACTGAAACCAAGTCATACGCTGACGATCGCTTCTGGAAACTTGAAGGCGACAAAGCAGGTAATGGCACAGCCACACTCCGCTTCCTACCACGTGTAGAAGGTGATGAGTTGCCTTGGGTACGTTTGTTTTCTCATGGCTTCCAAGGACCAACTGGTAAGTGGTACATTGAGAACTCCCTAACAACTCTTGGTGAAAACGATCCTGTCGGTGAGTTGAATACCCAACTTTGGAACTCTGGTTCTGAAGCAAACAAAGAGATTGCTCGTAAACAAAAACGTCGCCTATCTTTCATTGCCAATGTCTTGGTCGTATCTGATCCAAAGCATCCTGAGAATGAAGGTAAAGTTGTTCTGTTCAAATTCGGTAAAAAGATTTTTGATAAGATCATGGACAAGGCACGTCCAACTTATGATGATGAAAAACCTGTAAATGTTTTTGATCTTTGGGAAGGTGCAAACTTCAAACTGCGCATGCGTAAGAAAGATGGTTACACCAACTATGATGAGTCTTCATTCCAGGATCCCGCACCTGTTTCTGAAGATGAAGACAAGTTGTTGGCTGTTGTAAATGCACAACACAAGTTGTCCGAGTTTACTGATCGCAAGAACTTTAAATCTTATGATGAACTAAAGAAGAAACTTGAAGAAGTTCTTTCTGGTGATGCGTTCTCTTCAAAGTCTGCTGCTGAGATTGCTGAAGAAGAAGATCGTCCAGTGGCTGCTGCTCCACAGATTAAATCTGCGCCAGCACCTAAGTCAAAGGAAGTCTCCCTTGAAGATGACGATGAAGATGTAATGTCTTACTTTAAGAAAATCGCTCACGAAAATTGATCGATCGTTAGCCAAAGAAAAGCCACCCTTGCGGTGGCTTTTTCACATTTAGTACGCACCAAGTCTGCTTGCGTAGTATTTGTTTAGTGTTCCTTCTTCATTTCTGAATGGAGACTTAGCATGAGATGATGTTTGGCTATTGTTATTAACTGTTGTTGGAGCATTAACAACAGAAGTTCCACCACCTTTCGATGATAGATCATCTCTAGAATTTGCGACATCGCCAGTTTTAGCTTCAATGGCATTACCAGTTCCCGCTGGTGCAGGTGCACCTTGAGCAGCTTCTAAATCTACTCCAAACAGTTTTGCACCACCAGCTATCATTGCACTTAATGCATTAGGTGGAGGTTTTTTACCACCTTCAGTTATTGGTGTTGCTTTACCTGGAGCATTAGGTTGAGTTCCAGCAGCAGTAGCATTATAATTCTGTGCACTCGGATCAACAGTTTGTCCACCGCCAGGAATAGGTGTTGCAGATTTTTCAACTATTGGTGACGCAGCGTCACCAGCTGCTGTTGCAGATTTTTCAACTATTGGTGACGCAGCATCACCAGCTGCTGTTTCAGATTTTCTCCCCAATTGTTTATTGTATTGATCCATTATTTCTGCGGGATACTTATTTCCCATAGAAGTAGACATACCAATTACTGCCATCTGTTTGGCAGATAATGGTTGTCCAGGAACTACATCTTCACCAGCAATTTTTGTAGTTACAGTAGATGTTGTTCCTGCTGCTGGTGCTGCTCCCGTTGCTGCTGGTGCTGCTCCCGTTGCTGCTGGTGCTGCTCCCGTTGCTGCTGGTTGTCCAGATACTGGATTATCATTCTCTGGTGGTACTGCTTTCGTAGTTCCCCCAGCTGCATCAGTAGATGGAGTATCAGCTGGTGCTTCAGAATCTTTCTTAAATGGGTAGAATGGACCAATAGAAACTTTCTTACCGATAATTGGTATAGTGAATCCCATCTCTGGGATACCGATACCTTCAAGCATACCAATTATGCTGTCACCAATCCCTGAGAAGAAATCAATAACTGGATCAAACACATGAACAATTCCACTAAACGTATCCATTATGATCTTACCCAATTTCATAATTGAGTCAATTGGATGCATAATAAAATTCTGAATTGTTTGTGGAATAAACAAAATAGCATCAACCAAATCACTAAACAGATCTTCGAATGAGAATGAGTCTAGGAATTTTTCTACTGCAGTGAATCCTAGTGCTCCAGCGATCCAAGAAATTGCACCTTTAATCATATCAGCGACACCACCAACAAGAGAATTAAACAATCCTTTTATTGCTCCACCAATTGCACCTATTAAACCACCTTCTTCCCAACCCTTTAGTGCACCTTTTATAGTATCCCATACAGCCATAACAACCATTAGTGGATATGCGATCTTTGACACTATGCCAGACACTGCACGGAATAAAGTGCCAAACATTTCTAGTTTGGAACCAATACCAGTGAAGAATTCCATAAAGGTACCAATACCATTCTTGACAAAACTTATTGCCTTTGATATTGGTCCACTGGCTTCAGCAAGTGCTGTAAACCCTGCGGTAATTGGCTCTAAGAAACCAGTTACTGCACTTTTTATTGTAGATACTACTTTACCAAGTAATGATCCTTCACCAAATAGATTTTTAAAGAATCCTACTGCGCTTTCAAACATTGAAGCAAATTTACTAACAACTGAAGAGAATATACCTTTGATCCCCTCAATAAACCCAGTGAAAGTTTCTTGAACTACTTTTAATATTTTACCAAACGATGGAAAAATCTCTCCAAGTGCGGTAAGTCCTTTACCAAACATCTCACCGAATAGTTTAACAGTTTTAACCCATGCGCTTACTAACCCAGCGATAGTACCTGCTGCAACAGCTAGTCCAATTCCTAGTGGACCAAGAGAGTCTCCAAGATCATCTTTCTTTTCTGCTTTAAATTTATCTTTACCACCAGTATTTTCAGCAATACGTTTTAGAAGTTCAGTTTGATCATCTTCTCTTTTAATTGCTTCTTGTTGAAGTTCATCAGTTTGTATTTTTGGATTATCTGAATTGCCTACTATTGCAGAAATTGGACTAGTGCCCATTGGTGCTTTATTTTTAGCACTCATTGGTGCTTTATTTTTTTCTTTTTTAGCTTCTTCTAATTGTGGGTTGTTTGTATTTGCCAGTACTGCAGAAACTGGGGTAGTTCCCATTGGTGTTTTATTTTTAGCACTCATTGGTGCTTTATTCTTTTCTTTTTTAGCTTCTTCTACTTGTGGTTGCACTCTATAGTCAAGTTTAGATATCTCTTGAACATTAGTTCTGCGTGTATCTAAAAGTTTTTTACCATTCGCAGTTTTACCTAACTGTTCTTCAGAGATTCCAAGTTTAGTGAATTTGCTAATTTCTTTTTCATTTTTAGAAACAATCTTTTCATGGTCTTTAATAGTTTGAAGTTTATTTCTGGCTTCTTGTTCAGAGGATCCATGTAGTTTCATATCCCCTTTGATAAAAGTTTTATCAGCTTCTCTTCTATTAAGAGCAGAATCTAACATCCCACCAGTACCTTTCTTGACAATACCCATGGTGTCAAGAATATTACGAACTGAACCAAATTTAGAATCGAATTTAGATTTAAGATTATCACCAAATGACTTTGGTTGTTTATCAGCAATTACTTTAGCGATATCTTTAGCAGATTCTCTGGTTATCTTAACCAGTTCTTTAATATTCGCATTTAATTCTTTATCTGATTTCTCTTGTTCACCAACAACCTTTTTATCTTCATCACGAATTTCTTCTGTAAGATCATTTAATTTTTTAGATGATGTTTCAATAGCTTCTGCAGTTTTATTAGCTGCTCTCTGTGCTTCCAGAATTCTCTTAAACTCAGAATATTCTATCTTTGGTTTTGGGGTATTATCATCCATTTTTCTTGCTTTCTAACCTTTGTTTTTCTTCTTCTAAGTGTTGAATCAGCATAGTAATATAGATTTCTCTCTCAAAAGGAATCATAGATTCCAATTCTTCCAATGAATACTTATGATATTGTATCAATGAAAAGTTTGTTTTATAATGATTGAATAAAGAATCATGAGAGAGATTCATTAAAAAAAACTGTCAAGTCCCTCCAAGACTTTATCATGCGCAAGAGAACACACAGGGCAAGTGTATTTAACTGGCTGTCTTAATCTTGGCATGGTCTCAAAGAATTTTTGAATCTTATTAAACTGATTCGATGTAAGATTCTCAAGAAATTCAACAACATCTTTTTTATTCTGTTCTTTGGTATGGAATATCTCATCTCCATTATAGATAATGTCAATAGAAGATGATATGATATTGAACACACTATCAACGTCACTGGTGTTTACGTTTTCTAATTGTTTGATAACATTGATTGTAGGATACTTCATAATGACACCAACGTCGTCAAATAATTTAATATTTTTGTCATGACCTTCTGGAATCTCTACATTGATCTGCGTTAGGTCAAAACTAATTTTTACTCTAGCCTTTTCATCATCGCAAACATCGCATGGGAACAGTAAGTCAACATTCTCACCAACAGACTTTGCTCGTATTTGAGTAAAGAGATACTCAATATCAAACATAGCAAGTGTATCTGGATTTACTTTATCAAGCATGCAAGATTTGATAATGTTCTTTAGCGTATCAATCATTACATTTTGATCTTCACTGTGCTGTGCGATCAACAATGCTTTTTCTTCTTTAACTAAGAATGGTCTGAATTTAACATTCTCTTTAGTTGAAGGAATTGTTACGTTATACGTAGGGGTTGTGTTAAATGGTAAAGCCATATTATGATTCTCCTTTGTTCATATTTTGTATCATTTTCGCTAACTCACTGGTGCTACCAACAAAGATAGCATTGTTAGTAATCTTAGATGCATCTTTATTCTTTGGTGCATCTAATTTGGCTTTTTGTTGATGTAAGTCCATGAGTTGTTGGTTTACATCAGCCAATTGTTTCATCAAATTACCCACGACTTCAAAAGCACGTGGGTGTTCAGATTGTTTGGCAACTTCTAGAGCATGCATCAATGCATTCTGGCCAGTTGTCAATAAGTCACGAAGGTTTTTACGAGTATCCTCATAATCATTTTCAATTTTTGTTTCTGCTGTTAGGATTATTTCACCAGTTTCAGAATCAATAATTTCACCTTCACTAGAAGTCTTAGTTATGACTGGTGTGTCAAAGACTTCTGATAATCTATCATCAATTTTCATATTAATCGTTTCTTGTATTTCTTGCAGGTGGATCAGATGGATCTAATCCGAATCCTCCACCGAAACCAGTTGCTGTGGGCATTGGTTTTGGGGTACTGAATACTGGCGTTGGTGCTGGTGTACTGAATACTGGCGTTGGTGCTGGTGCACTAAAACTGGTTGGTGAACTGAATGTTGCTGCTGGCGCAGAAACGCTAGGTGCTGTAAAGTTGCTTGATGGTAAGGATATTCCACCATTATTTGCTCCATTTAGTTTTTCTTGTGTGCGACCGAATGCTGCGATACCTAGAACTGCACCCATGGCAATATGGAATAAACCAGCACCTTGTAGTGATAGTGGACTCCACTGAGTGATTGGGGTATGAGTTGCTGTTTGTAGTAAACTCCATAAGATTGGAAATACGATCATATCCATGGTACATACTAACATGTACATCCAACCCATCATCGGACGCCACTTACTGTTCATCCAATCTTCTTTGTTTAGTTCGCTTTCGCTTTTAATTTCTTCTGCCATTTTATGTTCCTTATCCATGACCGATCATAATGTCACCATTTGAATCTTCAAAACTATTTACGTCAGAAGATACAACTGCATTATTAACAAAACTACCAGCTGGTACTCCTTGTGTTCTTCTACCTGTATGTCCTCTTGCAATTTCTAATTTGTTAGATTGTTGTGTTGGAGTAGGTTCTGATCTATTTAATACTTCTGAACGCCAGTATTTATATGCAAAACTAACACTCAGCTTCATTATATCTTTCTGATCATAACCCATTTGAACTGGACTAACAGTTTTTGGGTAAACTTCATAAAGACCAACTATGTATTTTGGTTGATTGTTTAAATCTTCAACGAAAATCTTAACTACATCAGCAGTGTAGTTATTGTAGTAATTAAAATTTCTTGTATTAACATCTTGAACACTTTGAATCCATTCATCAAAGATACCTTTGATAACCATGTTTCCATCAACATAAAAACTCAAAGTGATTGGATCATAATTCATTTCAAACGGCATCTCTCGAATTTCACCGAATGTTCTGATTGGCGTTGTATTTACGTTCAATCCAGGTAGCTGTACTGCTTCACAAAACAGTAACATCTTTCTGTATTGATTTTGTGAATAAGTTGTTCCTGGAAGCGTTAACTGAACCGTATAACGATTCGATCTTGCTAAACCAGATTGACCTACTTGAGATACAAAATTTGATATTTTCATATTCTAGCCTGAGAGTCTTTCCATACATTTTCTTTTGTAGATTTAGAAAATCTTTCTACTGGTAGTAACATTGCAGTTGCCCAGTCATTGGAATCAATTTTCTTAAAAGCTGTTTTAACATGGGGTAATAGATAGTGTTTAATACAAGGTTCTGCTAACTTAAATTTAGATACCCCTGCGATCAATGACCATGAATACTTTATTCTAGTAGTACTATCCATCTTATCATTGTTCTTGAATACCATTAAACGATCTAATAAGCGAATACGTAATTGGTAAGGAAGATAGTGCATATTTAAACCCATGAACCCACCAGGAACTGAAGCATACGGGAATACTAGAGGAAATTTATCGTAGTACGGTAGAGTTTCTTTTAGTTTCGGATCATATCCAAACATGTAAAGATTGCCTGGAATAATACGTGCTTTTTGCTCATTAGGATGTTCACGCATTAACTGCTGTGGCGTGATTCTCTGCCTACCAAGAAGCAGTACTTGTTGAGAGTACCATCCACGAGATTTTGTTGCTGCAGTTTTGAGGTCGTATTTATTACGCTCAAAGATATCGTGTATGGTAGGATTTTTAGGTTGAGTAGCCATTCAATTATTTAGGTCATTTAATACCAAGTTCATGCTCGGTTATAATCTTAAATTCCCATCCACGATCCTTTGCATACTCAGTGGCAGCTTTCCATTTAGCTTGATTCTTGATAAAGGTCATTGATTCAGTTAGATAACGCTGAGTTTGACGACCAGGATATACTGGTGGGATTGTTTGGGCAGCTGGTTTTACCTCTACAAGATAGGTTCGGAGCAAACCTTCTTTGTTCCTAATTTGAATTTGAAAGTCTACAAAATAACGATGAATCTTATCATCGGTTGGACATCTGTAGGGAACAACAGTTTCTTCTGATTTCCATTTAACGACCGATGGGTTTTTATCACACCATGAGGCGAATTTAGTCTCCCAGGAACTACGCATAATTATACACGTAGGGTCTCCTGAGTATTTTTCTGGAAATGCAGGTACGAATCGTCTTTTATGGAACATAAATACTATAAAGAATAAATAACCACTTTTATTTAGACGTAAGTAGTTCGCCTAAATAATAATGTAAGCCACCCACAAAACAGAGAACTTATGGCAGATACAAAGCAAAAACCTACTACGCCTCCATTTGAGACTACTCCATCACAAAAATTTAATGCTCGAGAATTCGGGATTGGGGGACTTTCATACCCAAGTGACTTGTTTAGCAATCAACGAGTATACGGTGGAAATTATGTACTGTTTAACATCAATGTTAATAATGATTCTAGATTATTGACATCTGGTTCAGTTACACCTATGGATACTCAAGCAGATCGTAATCGTGGTACATTAGCTGGACAGAAAGTTACAAAGGGTGAAGGCATGGCTGCCGCTACAGGTATTGGCGCAATCAGTGGAGGTGCCATAGGTGGTAATTTAAAAGGTGGTGCTGTTGGTGCAGCAATCGGTTTAGGTGCTGGAGCAATTGTAAGCGATGCTACTGGAGGTTCAGATCTATCACGCCAGCAGAAAACTATTAAAGGTGGTATTATGCTTCATGTGCCAAACCAACTAAGCATCAATTATAGTATGGAGTGGGCTGCAGAAGATACTTTTGCTTTTCAAGCAGCAGCAATGGCAAGCAGAGAAGTAGCAAAGGCAGTAGGTAGCGGAGAAAATTCTGCCAAGTCTGTTGCAAAAAGTATCGCAACAAATCTCGCATTGTCAAAGACACCTATTAGTGGTGCTCTTTCTGCAACTTCTGGTATGGCAGCAAACCCGATGAAGGAACAAGTTTTTAAGAATGTAAACTTTAGAAAATTTACGTTCGATTATACATTTTCTCCTCGTACTGCCGCTGAAGCGTCAACTGTGAAACAAATTATACAGACATTTAAATTACACATGCATCCAGAGTATAAAGATGCGCATAATTTTGTGTTTATTTATCCATCTGAGTTTGACATAACTTACTATACTGGCGGTACTGAAAATAAAAATTTACATCGTCATCCATCTTGCGTACTTGAAAGTATGAATGTAAATTATACTCCAAATGGTGCATTCAATACTTTTGAGGGTGGTATGCCAACCCAGATTAATGTCACATTGTCGTTCTTAGAATTGGCAATCTTGACTAAAGCACAGATAGGGAATAATTACTAATGAGTTACTTTAATACTCTCCCAGAAATATATTATAACTTCGTTCTAAATGGAACTGAGAAACTTTTTGTTGTTCGAGACATTACTGCAAATGTAAGACCACTAAAAAACACTCTAGATAATATAACAGTATACGATCTGTATGATATTGTTGATGGTGAAACACCAGAAATTATATCACATAAATTTTATGGATCTCCAAAGTATCATTGGGCAATAATGATTGCTAATCAGCGTTATGATTATCTAAATGAATGGCCATTACCCTATGATAGATTAGTTCAATATTGTGTTGATAAATACGGTGACATTTATGACACACATCATTACGAGAACGAGAATGGGTTTGTTGTAAATAGTGATTATCCTGCAGCAACTCCGATAGACAATATTACGTATGAGGACAGAATTAATGAATCAAAGAGAACTATCAAATTAGTTTCTCTTCAAATTATACAACAAATGACTTCAGAATTTGAGAGATTAATGGCATAATTATGTTTGAATTTTTAACTGAAATTTTAGGTGGGGAATCAAGAGGATTTGGCTCTGATAAAATTAGACATGCTGGAGATATTAATGTCGAGCAAATTAAGATAACATCTCTTAAGAGTGGTAAATCATTTAATGTAACAAATCAATTGCTGACGATTCAAATATATGAAGATATGTTTGCACCATTTATTTCTGGTTCTTTAATCTTTAGGGAATCTCTTGACTTTATTACCAACTTTCCTTTTATTGGAGAAGAGGTAGTAGATTTAAGAATTTTTACCCCTGGATACAATATAAATCGACGAGCCGATGTAATAAATGCAAGGTTTTATATCTACAAAATATCTGATCGTGAAAAGTTGGCAGATAGAAATATGGTTTATCAACTTCACTTTGTTTCTGTTGAAGCTGTGACTGATCTTAATACAAAAATATCAAAGGCATTCGAAGGGAATATACGAGAGATAGTTCCATCTATAGTTGATACTTGGCTGCAGGGACCAACGCAAGATTTTAAGAAAAAGATGTTGTGCACTTTAGTTAGAAATAAAACAAAATATGTTTCTAATTTTTGGTCACCAGTTAAGAATTTAAATTATCTCGCAGAACGTGCCCTTGATGCTTTAGGGAATCCAACATATATCTTTTTTGAAAATAGATATGGGTTTAATTTTATTTCTTTAGATGAGCTAAATTTTAAAAATCCTATAGCAGGTTTCATAAACAATCAAGTCCAAGATAATGTAAAAGAAGGTGGTAGTGATGGTGGAGGATCTTCAAAAGATTTGAATAGTCAATATAAAACTATTAGAGACTTTCAAGTTATATCAAGTCAAAATTACATGGATAATGTTATGGGTGGAGCCTATGGTTCTAGTATAATGTTTTTTGATATAACTAAAAAGAAATATAAAAGACTTTCATATAAAGCACCTTCAAAATTTGGTCCTTTCGAGAAACACTTAAACTTAAGTCCTCTATATACATCAAAATTGCTTGCTACAAATAAAGGTGTTTTGTTTAATGATGTTGTACACTCAAAAATGTTTGGTGATCAATGGGATGATGTTACTAGTGTAACCATGAGACTTGAACGTATGTCCAGATTAAAATTAGCAGAGGCATTCAAAATTAATATTGTAGTTGCAGGAAAAACTGACTATACAGTTGGTCAAAAGGTTAGAATAAAAAGTTATAAAAGTGCTCCTGTGCGAGAACAAGATGGTGATGATGAAAACGTAGATTATACTATATCTGGATTTTATTTAATAGCTACCATCAATCATGTAATTGACCGAAAAAGTCACGAGTGTCATATGCAATTGATCAAAGATTCTTATCATGGGATAACTAACTAATGTTTAAAAAGTTTTATACTGGATGCGTAGAGGATAGAGATGATCCTCTAAAGGTTGGACGTTGTAAAGTTCGTGTCGTTGGTCTTCATACTGAAGACAAAACTGAACTTGCAACAAAGGATTTACCATGGGCTCAACCAGTCTTACCTATTACTGAAGCAGGAACTTCTGGTGTTGGAAAAGCACCAGTTGGACCAGTTCCTGGTACATGGGTATTGGTTATGTTCATGGATGTGGACGAACAGATTCCAATTATGATGGGAACTCTTACTGGAGTTTCTCAAAAGGAAGATGCCTTTGAGGGTAATAATATACAACAGCCATTAGTTGTTAATAATTATCAATTAGATGGTATTCTATCCCCAGCAGCTAATGCCCCAGTTCCACCACCAGCATCTACAGCAGCTGCAGGTTCAACAGATAAACTTCCACCTGGTAAAGTTGTAAGTACAGAAAAGGTTCTTGGACCACTTGCTAAACTTGTTAAAACTGGTGATGCTGTTGCGGGTAGTTATGATACTTATACAAAATCAGCAAATAGCCCACAAGGAACTTCTGCTATAGCTACTGGTGATGGTAATGTCAAATTGTCTAAGATGACAATTAAAGACATTATGGAGAAACAATCATTACCAGCTGGAAGCCCAGATAAACTTTCTTCAGTTGGTAAATACCAAATTGATCCAGTAACTTTAAAGAATGCAGTTCAATCACTTAATATTGATGTCAACCAATCATTCAGTGAGGCAACTCAAGATCTTATTTGTCAAGAATATATTATCGCTCGTAAACGTCCGAAATTATTCGCATACTTTAAAGGCAAATCTAAAACTGATGACACGTTATTAAAAGGTGCTGGTGAGGCACTTGCTGCAGAGTTTCCTACATATGAAGATCCATATAATCTTGGATTCCCATTCGGTGGTGAAAAGGGTAACTATTATAAAAATGGTAATAAAGTTACTACTACTTGGTATACTGTTCAGAAAAATTTAATGCGTGAGTGGGAGTTTCGTAATGATCCAAAGAATCCTTCACCAACAGCTTCAATTGCCGATGGCGACAAAGTTGAAAAGGGATCTGACTTTTCTGGTGTGAGAAAAGCATTACCTCCAGATGACTCAGATAAAACTCCACCAGAATCTTCTGCAGCAGCAGGTACTGATGTACCAAATGATAATCCAAACCCAGATGCTGCAGGTGATTTAGGAAACTTAGCAGATCTTGGTAGTGCATTTAGCCCAGCAGCATTAACTGCTGTTGGTGATTTAAATAATCTTGGCTTAAAAGATCTTGGTAAACTAGGTGAACTTGGTGCAGTAATTGGTGAATTGGGCGCAGCTGGTCTTGCTAATCTAGATGCATCTTTACTATCAGTAATAACTAGTGTTCAAAATGAATTTGCAAATTTAACTAAATCAGTTAATCTAGATGGCGATATTAATAAAGTTTTAACAAGCACTGGAAATTCTAACAGCACTCTTTCTGAATTTGGAAATTCATTGAATGAAATTTCCTCAACCCTTGGTATTGATAATCCAAGTGGTACTGTTAGTGGATTAGTTGCTAACCTTGGACTTGCTTCAGCTGATCCAAAACTAATTATTAAAGAATTAGAAAAAATTTCTGGTTCTACTGCAGGACAAGCCAGAGCGTTAATGGTTAAATTAGAAGGTGAGCCATCTAAACCACAACCAGTTCCTATAGGTGAACTTAGACCAGATGGAACTATTAGTAATGGTAGTGATGTAGATTCAACAAAAGGATTCCAAGATCCTAATGGTGTATATCCAAAGTATAAAGAAGAGCAAGATACAAACCGACTTGCTTCTGGTAATAATCTTGGCAGAACAATTGTTACTGAAAAACAAGCTGATTTAAAATCAGGAATTAGAATTGCCAATGGTGGAACTTGGAATTCGCCACCAGTTCCTTATGCTGGTGTATATCCATATAATCATGTAACGCAATATGAGTGTGGACATGTATTGGAGTTTGATAATACACCAGAAGCAGAGCGTATTAATATTCATCACAAAGTTGGCACATTCATTGAGATGGATGCTTCAGGAACTCAGGTTAATAGAATCATGGGTGATGGATATGAGATTATTGATCGAAATGGATTTATCTATATTAAAGGTGCATGCAACTTAACAGTTGATGGTGCGTTAAATGTTCGTACCGATAACGTATTCAATCTTGAAATTTCTGGCGCAGCTAATATCAATGTATATAATGATGCTAATATCAATGTCAGTGGTTCAACTAATATGGCTGTTGGTGGTGAGTTTAATCTTAAAGCAAATAAGATCAACTTGGAATCTGCTGGACAATTTAACATGATTTCTAAAACTGGATTTAATATAGAAGCTGGTGCGGATTTACATATTAAGACTGAAGGTAGTGCGTTTATTGGTGCTGACGGTAACATCAATAATAAATCTGGTGGTGGAATATTAATGCTAAGTGGTACTGATACAAATATTAAATCTGTTGGTCTGCTGAATATTCAAAGTACAGATAATATGAATCTTAAATCTGATCATCAAATGTATATTCAAAGTGAAGAAACTTTAAATATTAAATCTCGTGCAGATGCAGCTTTTGGTTCAAATGATGCATTAAGTATTATTTCTGGTGGACGAGTTGCAATTGACGGCGAAACATTAAAGATGCAGAATGGTCTTGCAGCTACACCAAATTCAGCAGACCCAGCTAAAACTGCAAAACCAGCAAGAGATGCGATAAGAACTGATTTAGAATTACCAATTGAAACACGTGGAACTTCTGGTGTTTCTCAGATTGCTGCTGCACCATTGGTAACTCGTAGTTCTGAAGTAGCGTTTGAAACACCAACTCAAAGTCCAGGTTCTGATTTAGCAGCATATAAAGCAGATAGAGTTGCTCAAAATCAAACATCAAAATCTGCAGATTCTGCAACTACGTTTGTTAAAGATACAGTTAAACCAACTGCTACCTCTGCAGCAACTGGTAAATCATCTGATGTCAGTACCATATTGAATATGTCAACTGATGCATTCAATGCTGGTATGAGATTATCAAAGAACTTTACTCTTGGTGATTTAACCATGGGTGGTGTACGTATTCCAAGAAGATCTTATCAGATGGCTGATGGTGAGATGCTTGCTCCGCAAGATATTGTTGCTAATCTAAAACGTCTCTGCGATAATATACTTGAGCCAATTGCTGAACTATATGGAAGAGATTCTTTCGTAATTACAAGTGGATTTAGACGACCATCCCAGGGACCAAATGATGGTGGCGATTTGAATATTAAACTTGCGAATGGAACTTATCAGAAAGAAGGTGGAGATCATCCTGCTGGGCGTGCTGCCGATATTTCCTTCAAAGGTGGTAAAGCAGATACTCATAAGAAAGCTGGTGAGATTGTTAAGAAATTAGGTTCTTGGAATCAGGTTATTATGGAATATGACAGAGGTGGTCAGGCATTCTGGATTCACTGTTCATACAGACAAACAGGGAATCAGGGTCATATGTTTACCATGAATAACCACCAAACTGTGGCAGGAACTTATCCTAAAAATGGATTTGCACTAGTATAATTGCAGCACAATTCCTAAATAATAATATGGCACACAATTCCCGAACATTCGTTGATATAGATTTAAATTTTATGGCTCATCCTGTCACTAAAGATGTGACAGTTAAGACTAATGAGCAAGCTATTAAATCCTCAATCCGAAATTTGATTTTAACGTCAAATTACGAAAAACCATTTCACCCAGAGATCGGTTCACAGATAAATTCACTATTGTTTGAACCAGCTACTCCAATGCTACCCATTATGCTTAGGAAAGCAATAGAGTTTACAATTTATAACTTTGAACCAAGAGTTAGTCTTACAAATGTAGAGGCAATTGTATCTGAAGATGAAAACTCTATTGATGTAACCGTAGAGTTTGTAATAATTAATACGAGTACCCCAGTGGCACTTGATCTAATACTTTATAGAACGAGATAAGATATGGCTATAGATAGCAAAAGAATTCAGGTCAGCGAATTAGATTTTGACCAAATTAAAAGTAATCTAAAGAATTTCTTAAAGGGTCAAAATCAGTTTACTGATTATGATTTTGAAGGTTCAGGATTATCTGTTCTTCTAGATGTTCTTGCATACAATACTCACTATAACGCATTGTATACAAACTTAGCTGTAAACGAAATGTTTTTGGATTCAGCAAGTAAACGTGCAAGCGTAGTATCTCTTGCTAAAACTTTGGGTTATACTCCATCTTCAGTTAGATCTGCCAGAGCCATTGTTAATATGGCAGTAAGCAATCCAAATCAATCTCCATCGACATTGACACTACCACAGTATAGTCCTTTCAGTACTGTTATTGGTAATTTAAATTATACATTCTATACTATATCTGAATATACAATTATTCCTGTAAATGGTACATATACTTTCACTAACATAGAGTTAGTTGAAGGTAGTCCACTTTCTTTTTATTATACTGTTGCCACTGGTCAACAGTATATCATCCCAAATCAAAACGCTGATATTTCAACTCTAAAGGTTCGTGTCCAAGAGTCATCAATATCAGATACCTTTACTACTTTTACTCCAGCAACTTCTTTAGTTCAACTAGCTTCAGATAGTAATGTTTACTTTATTAAAGAAATTGATGGTGGATTATATGAACTTGTGTTTGGTGACACAATTATATCTGCTGGGCTAACCAATGGTAATGTCATTCACTTAGACTATTTTGTTTCTGGTGGAGAAGTTGGTAATGGTGCACGTGAGTTTAGATATAATGGCATTTCTTTAATTGGTGGAAGTCCAATAGTTACTACTGTTGATATTGGTGCAGGTGGTGTTGCTATTGAATCTATTGATAGTATTAAGTATAATGCACCAAGATTGTATGCTGCTCAAAATCGTGCAGTAACTCCTGATGACTATAAAGCATTGATTTATGCTGCGTTCAATTATATTCAAGCAGTTTCTGTTTGGGGTGGTGAAGATAATACACCACCAGTTTATGGTAAGACTTACATTTGCGTAAAACCATATAACGCAAATAAGCTAACACTACAACAAAAATCTGATATAAAAACTACTTTGTTGGCATCCAGAAGTGTAGTATCAATTACACCAGAGATTGTTGATCCAGATTTCCTTAATATTGCATTGGATGTAACTGTTTATTACAATGATAGAAAAACTATTAGAACTGCATCTGAGATTGCAACAATCGTAACGAATACTATTTTTAATTACGATAATGCTAAACTCCAAAGATTTGATGGAGTATTTCGTTTCTCAGAACTTAGTCGTTTGATTGATACTTCAGAACAAGCAATCGTAAGCAACATAACAACTGTATTGATGCGCAGAAAAGTAGCACCACGCTATAATGTTTCTGCAGAGTATACGCTAAATCTGATTAACCCAGTTTATTCAGCTGGTGTGCCTGAAGGTGCTATTTCTTCAACTGGTTTCTATATCTATGGCAGTGAAGAAATCCACTATATTGAAGATGATGGAGTTGGTAATATTAGACTTTATTATAATGTAGTATCAACAAGCGCAACTGGTAGTACTAAATTTATTGTAAACCCAACTATCGGTACAATTGATTATGCCAATGGGTTGTTCAATGTCAAGAACTTAAACATTACTGGTTTGGCTGATGTTGATTGGGAAATTACCTTTAAGCCACAATCAAATGATATTGTTTCTGCGTATACTCAAATTGCTGAAATTGCACGTGACCATTTAACTGTTATTGCAATTCCTGATAAAACTGCAAATGGTGACCTACGTGGTGGAAAGAATTATACATTTACTTCTAGCAGAAACTAATGATTACCCGACCAAAAATCGCATCAGTACTTCCTTCTCAGGTTCCTGAGTTTGTAAGGGAAGACTATGGAACATTCATCGAATTCATAAAAGCATATTATGAGTTTTTGGATCTAAATTATGATTCCCAATTTACAACACTGAGAGATTTAGATAATACTCTAGATTCATTCATTGAATACTTCAAGAATGAAGTTGCACATAATATTCCGTATACAGTTGTCAATGAAAGATTCTTATTAAGTAAGATGAAAGATCAGTACCTAGCAAAAGGTTCTGAAGCATCTTTTAAACTACTGTTCAAAATTTTATTCAATAAAGAAGTTGTAGTTGATTATCCATCTAAACAAATTCTTCGTGCATCTGATGGCAAATGGAATCAAGACGTTTCCGTATTTGTATATGTAAATGCTGGAAGCCCAGATGATGTTGTTGGTAAGATTGTTGATGTTGTAACTGCAACAAAGATTCTTCGTATTCAGGTTGATAAAAGACAGTATGTTGAAATTGAAGTAGACAATGCTGTTCAAATCTCTGAACACATTTACGAATTGTTTATTGATCGTAGATTCTTTGGTAATATTAGTATTGGTGATAAACTTCGTTACAGTGATGTATTTGATGCAACTGTTTTAGCAACTACATCAAAAGTTGAAGTTCAGCGTGCTGGTAAAAAATTCAAAGTTGGTGACTTATATGAAGTTAAAAATGGACAGGGCGCAGGTTCTGTTTTAAAGGTTACTCGTGTAAGCGATGTTGGCGGTATTCAAGCACTTGAATTTGTTAAGTATGGAATTGGATATACTACAGACTTTACTGCAACACTATTACCATATGGTGGGGTTTCTGCAACAAGTGCTGGTTCCACTGGTTTAGTTATTACAACACTCCCAACTGTTCCATCTCCGCCATATCCAGGCACATCAATTGCATTCTCAGAAACTACAAATGGTTTCTTTGAACAAGGTACTATCAATACTACAAACTATAACGTAACCGCATATTGGGATGGTACTTATGTAGGTGAGACTGTTCGTGAATTCTTCGTTGATAACAAATATACAATTCTAGATGCAGATGAACCTGCAGTTATTAAAGTTACGCTAAATTCTCTGGCAAAATATCCAGGATACTATACAACAAATGATGGTTTCTTAGATGATGCTATTTTTATTCAAGATAGTAAATATTATCAGGCATTTGCTTATGTGCTTAAGATTGATGAGCGTCTAGATACATATCGTTCAGCAGTTAAAACATTGCTACATCCAGCTGGTATGGCACTGTTTGGTGAGTTTGATATTAGAAATGAATTTGACACTGGAACTACATTAGAATTCGCATTGAAGTATTTGGTAGTTGCTTTACAAGATGAACTGCAATCTACTGATGCTATTTCTACTAAAGGTGTTACCAAAGCAATTGCTACTCAATACTTAAATGATGGGGTAACAGCGGACATTAATTCGGTAACTATAAGTTCTGAGACTGGTACAAATAGTACTAGAACAGTACCTTATCTAGTTACATCAAAGGCTATATCTACTCATAAGTTGTATGATGGTGTGACTTCGGATACTAGTTCAGTTACAATGAGTTCTGAGACTGGTACAAATAGTACAAGAACAGTACCTTATGCTAATATATCCAAACCTTTGGCAACTCACTTTTTAAATGATGGTACTACAGCAGATACTAGTTCTGTTACTCCATCAGAAGCAACAATATCTTATGGGTATAGTTCATTAACTAGAAATGGTATTAGTGTATTAACTAATACTAAGACATTAAACTCTCAGGTATATAATCATTATTTGTATGATGGTACAACATTAGATAGTGATTTATTTACGTTAAGTGATACCACAGGATCTAATAGTACAAGAACAGTACCTTATGCTGATATATCTAAGGCTATTGCTACACATTATTTAAACGATGGAGTTACTGCTGACACAAGTTCAGTGACAATGAGTTCTGAAACTGGTACTGACAGCACAAGAACTGTTCCCTTTGTTGTCCTAAATAAATCATTGGCTACTCATTATTTAAATAATGGGATAACAGCAGATACGAGTTCAGTTACAGCAACTGGTAGTGGTGGTGGGATTTGGTTAAATTCATATAATGACCCATATCCAGCTAGCAGTTCATATTTTGCAAATGACAGTGGAAACTACATAGTAGGCGAATCTACTTTCACGGGATAATTAATAAAAGGAGAATTTTATGAATTTACAAGAAAACTTAGGAATCACAGGCGAGTTAACTATTTCTGTATTTGACAGAGATGGTAATTTAAAAGAAGCAAAGAAAGTACCCAATTTGGTTGTTACAGTTGGTAAGACTTATATTGCTGCTCGTATGGTTGGAACTGCGCAGTCAGTAATGAATACTATGGCGATCGGTACTGGTACTGGTACTCCAGCAGTTGGTGACACCGCATTGGGAACATCAGCTGGTCGTGTTGCTACTAGTTCATTCACTGCTTCTACCAATACTGTTACTGCAACAGCAACTTTCCCAGCTGGTACTGGTACTGGCGCAATTACTGAAGCTGGTATTTTTAATCCAACTACTGCTGGTGGTACTGATGGAACAAACTCAATGTTATGTCGTACAACTTTCCCAGTTGTTAATAAAGCAGCTGGTGATTCTATCGCAATCACTTGGGTTATTACAGTAAGTTAATTTTCGGATAAAACATGGCTACATCTTCTTTAATGAAGACCACTCTGCATAATTCTATTGCAGATGGTCTATACAATGAGATTACATCTAGATACTCAAGATATTATTATTTCTTGGGTAGAACTCTTACATGGGAAGATGAGCTAACTCCACCAACACCTACTGATAGTTTTGCATATGAATTACAAACTCGTAATGAAATTATTACGGCTAAAGAAATTAAGCCAACTGATATTGCTTATGTAGTATTAAGACATAATTGGGTTAGTGGAACTACATATGATCAATATGATGATCAATACTCTACTGAAGTTCAGGGTATTAACTTAACATCTGGTGGTTATAGTTATGGTTCAGCACCGAATGTTTATATTGGATCTCAGGGTGCGGTTACTTGGGTTGCTAATACATCATATGTTTATGGTACTATGGTTAAAGTTCAAGTATCAGCAAATGTTCAAAGAACTTATCTTGTAACAAATACTGGTGTTTCTGGAACTACTGCACCAACACATACTACTGGTACTGTTTTGAATGGTACTGGAACTTTGATGCTACAGTACTTTGCGCATAATGATGCAAATGGTTCTGGTGCAACTGCAGAAGCAACTGTTCTTGATGGGCAGATAATTGATATTTCATTAACAAATCGTGGTTCTGGTTATACATCTGCTCCAACAGTTGTAATTATTGGTGGTAATGGAACAGCTGCGGTAGCAACTGCTACAGTTACAATTGCACCTTCTGGAACTCAAAAATTAGAAGATGCTGTATTTTATGTAGTTACTGATGAGTATAATGTTTATCAGTGTTTAGATAATAACAATGGTAGTCCATCAACAGTAAAACCAACTGGCACTTCTTATGATACAATAGGAACAATGGATGGTTATCTGTGGAAATTCCTTTATAACATTCCGATTGCATTAAGAAATAAATTCTTAACTGATGTTTACATGCCAGTTGTTACTGCGCTTCGTTCTCAATTTTATTCTGCTGGCACATTAAAAACTATTCGTCTTGATCAGTCTGGTTCTGGATATACTTCTGGATCAATTACTGTTCAGGGTGATGGTTATGCTACTGATGAAGAAATTTATTTAACAGGAAAAGCACTATCTTCTGGTGGCTCTGGATATACATCTGCAACCATTAGTATTTCTCCTCCATTCGATGGCGTTTCTACATGGTCTGCAAGTAGCACAGCTATTGTTAATCAGAAATTAACATATCAAAATAATGTATATCGTGTTGCAATTTCTGGTGTTACTGGATCTAGTGGACCAATACATCGTCATAATACTATTGCAAATGGAACATCGGCACTTGAGTATATTGGTACTACAGCAACAGCTGAGGCTGTTATTACTAATAGCACAGTTACTGTTGGTTCTTTCACTATCGGTAAAATATATACAATAGCCAGTATGGGTACTACTACTAGTACTCAATGGAATACTATTGCTGGAACCAGTGCAATAACTTATACTGTTGGTAGTGTATTTACCGCTGCTATTGCTGGTACTGGATTGGGAACTGGTACTGCTACATTTAAAACCATTACAGATTTAACATTGTATGGAATGATAAATAAAATTCAAGTTGTTGGTGGTGGTTCTGGATATACTTCTCCTCCTATTGTTAATTTTAGTGGCGGTAGTGGAACTGGCGCAGCAGCTGTTGCTGTTTTACAGAATGGGTCAATTATACGTGTTGGTGTAACAGATCCAGGATATGACTATACATCTGCACCAACTATTACCTTTGGTACAATTTGGACAGGATTGACTTCACTAACAAATATTGGTGATCAGATTTATTATTCAAATCGTTTATACACTGTGGCCAGTACTGGTTATACAGGTTCTGTTGCACCTATCCATGTTTCTGGAACTATAACAAACTCACCAGCTTTTGCGTTTTCTACTGCGTTGACTTTAAATAGTACAGTTTATGTTTCTGGTAGATTATATAAAGTAACTACTGCAGGAACCACTTCTGTTGGAACAACTCCAACACATACTACTGGAACTGTGACAAATGGAACTGCTGCATTATTATATCTTGGTGCACCCGCAACATTAACATATGCTGGAACACAGGCTACTGCAACAACTTCTCTTAAATATGGTGCTGGTTATTCTGCATATCCTGCTATTACGTTTTCATCTCTTTCTGGTACTGGTGCCGCAGCTAACTTTACTGGTGTAAAAACTGAGGCTAGTCTAATACCAATTTTTGCTGCAGATACTTCTGGGCAACAATGGCAAACAAGTACTGTATATACTGCAGGATTAAAACTCTGGTACAGCAATAGATTATATACAGTTACTGCAGGTGGTACTAGTGGAACTGTTGCACCATCTCATACATCTGGTACAATTTCAAATGGTACTACTACACTATATTTTGAAGGTTTGTTTGGAGAATTAGTTGGTGTTCAGGTAGATGATCCAGGTGTTGGATATACATACGCTAACTTAAATGTAACTGGTGATGGTTCTGGAGCATCTATCTCTGCTGATCTATCTCCAGGTGATGTAAATACTCTACAAGCAAATATTGAATTACTTACTGTGGATGGTAAAATTACAAATTGCCCAATTATTTCTGGTGGTTACGGATATGGCGCAGTAAATATAACTATAACTGGTGATGGGACTGGAGCAGCTGCTACAGCTGTTTTGAATAATGGTTCAATTGAGAAAATAACTATTACTAATCAAGGTTCTGGTTATCGTTGGGCGACAGTCACTATTACTGGTTCTGGATTTGGTGCCAGAGCAAGAGCAATCATTGGTCCATACGGTGGTTACGGAAAAGAAGCACTTAACAATTTATTTGCTAAAACGCTAATGTTCTATAGTAACATATCCCAAGATAGAAATCAGGGTTTTGATGTTAATAATGATTATCGTCAACTTGGTATCATTAAATCACCACGTCAATATGGGAATACTAATCCATTAGTTGCAGTTCTTGCGTCGGCATGTTGGGTTATTAGTGGAACTGCAAATACAACACTGTTCCCAGTAGATTCTACTATTACTGATGACGCAGCTAAGAGATTTAGGATTGTTACAAATACTGGCACATCATTACTAGTTCAATCGCTTGATAATGCTGCTATTGTTTCTGGAACTAATTTTTCAAACACTAATGGAGATTTATTCACTGCATCTACAGTCACTCCACCAACAATAGATAAATACTCAGGTGACTTATTGTTTATTGATAACAAGCAAGCATTCACCCCAACTGCAGACGAGACAGTTACCCTTAGAACAGTTATTAAGTTCTAATAAATAATAGAGATTACTTACAGGACATAGTTCACAATGTTAGACTTTAATACCGAACCATATAATGATGATTTTGACGAAAATAATAAATTTCACAGAATTTTATTTCGTCCAAGTTATGCTGTTCAAGCTAGAGAATTAACTCAACTTCAGTCTATCCTGCAGAATCAGATTAAGCGTCATGGAGATCATGTATTCAAACAGGGTGCTATGGTTATCCCTGGTCAGATCTCACTAGATACAAAACTTAGTTATGTAAAATTAGAAGTATTTAACTCTGCTGGTGATGTAACTGAAACTTTTATTGCTAATTTAGCTGGCAAGACTTTAGTTGGTGAGAGCGGATTAACTGCTCAAATTATTGCAATATCAAATGCAGATGGTTCAGATCCAACTACACTATTTGTTCGTTATACTTCTAGTGCTGACGATACTACAACAAAGGTATTTGCTGATGGTGAAATTCTAACTACATCAGATGATGCGTATACAGTAACTGCCTTAGCTTCTGACGCTACTGGTACTGGTTCAGCTGCAACTATCGAACGTGGTGTTTACTATGTTAATGGGTTCTTCGTTCTATGCGATACTCAAACTATTGTTCTAGACAAATATACAAATACACCTTCATATAGAGTTGGTTTAACTATTGATGAGCAGAAAGTTACACCAGAAGATACTGGGTATGAGTCACTTCTTGATAATGCACAAAACAGTTATAACTATGCTGCTCCAGGTGCACATCGTTACTATATCGATTTAATTCTTACTAAGTTAGCACCAGATTCTACTGATGACGTTGATTTCATTGAACTTCTTTCTGTAAATGAAGGACAGGTTAAACGTGAAGTTACTAAAACAGCTTATGCTGAAATTGAGAAAACCCTTGCTCGTCGTACATATGACGAGTCTGGTAACTATACTACAAAACCATTTAAGATTGATATTCGTGAACATAGAAATAACAATCGTGGAACTTGGGTCGCCAACAAAGCATATTTGATTGGTGATGTAGTTACATATGACACTAACATCTATGTTGCCAAGAATTCTTCAACTTCTGTAAATATTCCACCAACACATACTACTGGAACATCATATGATGGTGCTTCTTCAACTGGTATTAATTGGGAATATAATTTAAACCCATTCTACAATCGTGGTATCTATAGACCAGAGGATGGTGGAGATGAAGCCAACCTAGCAGTTGGTATGGAACCAGGTAAAGCATATGTTCAGGGTTATGAGATCGAAAAGATCGCAACTGAATATGTTACTGTTCCAAAGGCACGTGATTTTGTGCAAACTAGCAATACATATTTAACTGCTCCAATGGGCAACTTTGTATATATTGCAAATACAAATTCGTTGCCGCCATTTGATTCAACAAGTGGTATGCCAACAATTACCCTTTATAATAGATTCACTTCTTCTGTTGGTGTTGCTCCGAGTGGTGCAACTGCAGTTGGTACTGCACGTGTTCGTGGTATTGAATGGGATAGTGGCACACTTGGTTCTATAAGTGCTGTTTATAAACTTTACCTATTTGACGTAACAATGTCAAATGGATATGATTTCAATAGAGATGTAAAATCATTATACTATAGCCGTTCTGATACTAATTTAAACTTTACTGCTGATATAAATTCACTTGTTACTCAGTTGGTCGGTTCTGCAACAACTTATTCTTCATACCCAACTAAGGGTGCTTCAACTACTTTAATTGGTATTGGTTCAGCATGGCAGGGTGGAACTTCAGCTAGCCCAGCACTTAAGGTTGGTGATTATATTCGCATCGGTCCAAATACTTCTACGAATGTTCGTAGAGTTACAACTATTACAAATAATGGAACTATTGTAGTAGATTCCTCAGTCACTGCTGATGGCGATATTATTTACTTGATATCAACTAAAATCCAAGAACCACAAAACAATAAACTGATTTATCCGCTTCCAAATTACGCAATCAAATCTGTTCGTGATGCTACTTCAGCAAAACAGATTATCTATTATGGAATGCAGTATCTAAGTGGTACTTCAACGTCAATTTCTGGCGGTGCATGTACGCTAACTATCAACACAACTGCTGGTGTTTTTGCAGATTCTGCTGAAACTGATAACTATATCGTTGTATGGTATGATGCTACTTCTGGCGGTACAGTTGTTCTACCAAATTCTATTAGTGCTGGTGGTTCTTCATCTATTACGTTCACTCTACCATCTTCATACGCATCTTCTAACTTTATTGTCATGGCCACAATTAAGAAGATTGGTTCTGATGGCGGTGAGAAAACAAAGACACTACAAACTGTTACTCAAACATATACAACACAAGCTGCTACAACTAAAGCAATTCTATCTCTTGGTAAAGCAGACGTATTGAGAATCAAATCTATTTACATGGATACTGGTTCTTTTGCTTCACCATCTGGAACATACACTGTTGATATTTTTGATCGTTATGATTTTGATAATGGTCAACGAGATACTCACTATGATCTTGGTCGTTTGATTTTAAAGAGTTCATTTGCTCCTCCATCTGCACCAATCTCTGTAACTTTTGAATATTTCTCGCATTCATCTGGTGATTATTTTACAGTAAATTCATATCCATCAACTATTTCTCGTAAAGATATTCCACCGTACAATGGTGTTTCTCTACGTGACGTATTAGATTTTCGTCCACGTATTAGTGATGCTGGAACAACATTCTCTGGATCTGGTTCATCTTTTGCGATGACACCTAAACGTGGTCAGGATATTACTGTTTCATATTCTTACTACCTTTCTCGTAAAGATAAAATTGCAATTTCTCCAGATGGTTCATTCTTTGATGTTACTGGAGTTTCTTCATTAAGTCCATCAGAACCAGTTGATCCTGCTACTGGAATGGTTCTTTATAAACTTACTCTTGAGCCATATACTTTTGGAACTTCAAACGCCAACATCATTATCGATCAGGTAGATAATAAACGATATACAATGCGTGATATCGGTAAACTTGAAAAGCGTATTGATAATCTAGAGTACTATACTTCTCTAACATTATTAGAACAAGAAACTAAAGGTCTTACTATCACAGACACTACTGGTCTTGATAGATTTAAAAATGGTTTTATTGTTGATGCATTCACTGGTCATAATGTTGGTAATGTGTTATCTCCAGATTACCTATGTTCAGTTGATATGCAGAATGGTGAATTGCGTCCATTCTATGTAATGGACAATGTAAACCTTGTTGAGAGTTTGTCAAACGATGGAGATCGTACAACTGCTGGGTATAAAGTTTATGGTGATGTAATTACACTACCATTAAATTCTACCACACCACATGTACCATTGGTTACTCAACAATATGCTTCTCGTCTAGAGAATATTAACCCATTCGCTATCTTTACATTCCTTGGCGATATTCGTTTGAACCCATCTTCAGATGACTGGTTTGAAGTTGCCCGTGCTCCAGATATCGTTCGTAATGTGGAAGGTAACTTTAATACTATTGCTGCGCTTGCAACTCAAGCTGGAATTCTCGGAACTATCTGGAATGCATGGCAAGTTAATTGGATCGGTCAACCAGTTCCAACTGGTGGATCTTTAATTCAGTATACAACTGGTTCAAACTGGGCAAATGATCGTGCGCTTGGTGAAGGTGCTACTTACATTAACGTAGATGAATTTAATCAGCGTTTTGGTACTGCTGGCGCTGGCGGTCCAGCACGTCAGGTTTATGTTTCAACTAGCGCACAAACTGGAACTAGATCTAGAACTGGTGTTAAATCAACTCTTGCAGTTCAAATGGAACGTCAGGTTGTTGATGATAAAGTTATCTCAACAGCGTTAATTCCTTATATCCGTAGTCGTAATATTCTGGTTCAGGTTAAGAAACTAAAACCAAATACTACTTTCTATCCATATTTTGATAACACTAGCGTATCAGATTACTGCACACCATCTTCATACTTCACATATACTCTACCTTCTGCGACTTCAACAGATTTTGAAACTGCAAAGAACTCTGGTAGTTTAGCAAATTCAACTGCTCGTATTATCAATAACATCTCTGGTGTATTAACCGCAGACGATGCTGGCAATATGTGTTTGAATGTTGGTGATGTAATTACTGGTGCTTCTTCAGCTGCAACTGGTGTTGTAGTTGGTAAAGAGTATGATATGGAAAGTGGAGTTAGAAAACTCCATGTAATGAATATCAAGGGTACATTCACTCTTAATGAACAAATCTCTGGTTCAATCTCTGGTGCTGTTGGAACATTAACTGCCAAAGAAAATAACAAGTCTCAGGGTGCTGCTCTTGTAACTAATTCTATTGGTGATCTAAACTTTATCTATCATATTCCAAATACCAGTTCTATTAACTTTAGAACTGGTACTCGTGAATTTAAACTACTTGACGTAAGCACTGTTACTGGTCAACAGTCATCTTCTGCTAAGACTCAATATGAAGCAACTGGTATTCTAGAGACAAAGCAACAGACTGTTCTTTCTATTCGTAATGCTCATATTATTCAAGAGATCGTTGCTGAGAATGATACTGTTTCTCGTACTATTGAGCGTGTTGCACGTGATACTGGTTGGTATGATCCACTTGCTCAAACATTCTTGGTTCAAAATCCAGGTGGTGCTTTCTTAAGTAAAGTTGATATTTTCTTTGCAACTAGAGATAGTCAACTTCCTGTAACATTACAAATTCGTGATGTTGTAAATGGATATCCAGGTAAGCGTGTTCTACCTTTCTCAGAAGTTACATTGAACCCATCTCAGGTTAATATCTCTTCAACTACTGTTGCGATGACTGATGGTTCTGGATCTAACTATCCAAAGTATGATACACCAACTACTTTCACTTTCCCATCTCCTGTTTATGTTCAGGATGGTGAAGAGTATTGTATCGTTCTAGCATCTGACTCAAACAACTACAAAGTTTGGATTAGTCAGATGGGTGATATTATCCCAGCTTCTTCAAGAACTATTTCTGAACAACCATATGCTGGTGTTCTCTTTAAGTCACAGAATGCATCAACTTGGACAGCAAACCAAGATCAAGATTTAAAGTTTACGGTTTATCGTGCAAACTTTGACACGCTAGTAACTGGTAGCGTTGTATTTACAAATGACGTATTACCTACTCCAGTTATTGACACAGATCCTTTTGAAACTGTATCTGGAACTAACAAAATTCGTGTGTGGCATCGTGACCATGGTTTATTTACAGGTTCTAAAGTTCAATTTGATAATACTGATACCACAGTTTACGCTGGTGAAGCATCTTCTGGTGGTACTATTACTACTTCAACTTCTAGCACTACAGTTACTGGTACTGGAACATTGTTTATAACTGACTTTACTGCTTCTGGTGCTGCTTTATTCCGAGCATCTGATGGTAAGTGTATCGGTATCGTTGACCATGTAACAAATGATACTACATTGGTATTGAAAGCCAATGCCTCAGTTACAATCGGTACTGGAGTTGCTTATAAGTATGCACTTCCAATCAATGGAATTCCTGTTACTGAAATTTATCATGATACTCTTGGTGCTGCTATTACTCAAACTATTAGTGATGTTGATCTAGATTCATACTGTATTACTGTTACTACAAGCGCATCAACTACTGGTTATACTGGTGGAGATATGGTTCGTGCTGGTTATAACGTAATCTATGACGTAGTTCAACCAAGTATTCAATACCAAAACTTCCCAGATACTAATTGTGATTTTACATTCAAAGGAACTTCTGGTAAGTCTGTTGATGGTAGCGAAAGTCCGTATGTTCTTGGAACTTATTCTGGAGTTACACCGAATGATAGTAACTATCTAAATGCTCCTGGAGTTATTGCTTCCACAATCAATCAGTCTACTTTTGTTGGCTCTAAGACTGCTTTCTTGCAAGCAACTATCTCGTCATCAAATAGTTCTGTTACACCAATTATTGATACTCATAGAACATCGCTAATTACTGTTTCTAATAAGCTGAATAATCCATCTCAAGATAATGTCAATGTGGCTAATCTTGATGATAGAACTCTCTTCACTGGTGCAACTGGTGCATATAGTTTTGCAAATGCTGGATCTGCATGGACAGCAAATACTGCTAAAGTTGTTGGTGATCAAGTAAACTATGCTGGTAATTTATATACTGTAACTCAGGCTGGCACAACTGGAAATGTAGCACCAACTCATACTGTAGGTAGTGTTTCAAATACACCATTAAATAGTACATTATCTGGAGTTATAATTACTGGAACTGCAGGACAATTTAGCTGTACATCAACTTCTTTATCTCTGGGGCAACCAATAACTATTACTGGAAGCTATGGTGGTACTGGTTCTATTACTAGCTACGCAACTGGTACTACATATTATATTATTACAACAAATGGTACAACTACCTTTACATTATCTGCGAGTTTAGGTGGTTCCGCAATTACTACAACTGCAGGAACTCCAACTGGTTTAACGTACACAACTACTGGCGGAACATTAGTATTAACATACGCTGGTAACTCTTCAACTATTACTTCTACCAATGCTGCAGTTTGTGCCCTAATACAAACTGTCTCTGTTGGTAAATACGTAACAATATCAAGTGCAACTACTGCTGGAAACAATGGTACTTACCTAGTTACTAAAGTAGCTGGTGATGGTTCTACAACTGGAACTATTACTATCCTTAAGACTAGTACTACTACTGCCGAAGCAGCAGTAAGTGGAACCACAGTTAAACTAAGAACTTTATTCGTAGATGAAATTGCTCCAAAGGGTAGTACATCGGTTAATAAATATATCTCGAAAGCGATTAAATTAGAAAACCCATCTAGTTTCTTTAGAGTAAGATTATCAACTAACTGCCCAAGCGATTCAAACGTATTGGTATATTACAAGACTAATCCAGTTGGATCTACTCAAGACTTAGAATTGGTTAACTGGACATTGAGTTCTCCAGATTATCCTATTAAGAAAGTTCAGAACGGTAATGGAACATTCTATGATGTGGATTACTCTGAAGAGAATCTAGTCCCGTTTGATTCTATCGCTGTTAAGATCGTAATGCAGTCTACTAATAGTTCTGCACCTCCAAGAATCAAAGATTTGAGAATTATTGCCTGCGCATAATATGTATATAAAAGTTGAAGGAAATTCGGGATTAGTTAGGGATGTTGACACTATGGCAATCCTAAATACTAATAGAGCAGACTATGATAATTATATTCGTAAAAAAGAATCCCTAATGTCCGATAAAGATCAAATAGCTAATCAGGCAATAGAAATAAATAACCTAAAACAAGATTTGAGCGAAATCAAACACATGCTATCAGCATTATTGCAAGCCAGCACAAAAGGATAAGTAGAAAATGTCAACATTAACCTTAAGAGCGACTAAAGGTTCACCTCTTACCAATACTGAAGTCGATAATAACTTTAGTAACCTAAACACAGATAAACTGGAAGCCACCTATGCTGGTGCTATGAACAGTTTAACTGGCGGTACTTCTATTGTTACTCTTGGCACTATTGGTACTGGTGTTTGGAATGGTACTATTATTACTGGTCAATATGGTGGCACTGGCGTAGCAAATACTGGTAAAACTATTACACTTGGTGGTAACCTAACTACCTCTGGCGCATTTACTACTACGCTTACTGTATCTGCAAATACTAGCGTAACACTACCAACAACTGGTACTCTTGCCACTCTTACTGGCACAGAATCTCTAACAAATAAGAAACTTGGTAGTTTAACTACTAATGGTCTTGTTACTACTTCTGGTGCAGATGGTACTCTTAGTGTTACAACTCTTGGTACTGGCGTAGCAACATTCTTATCTACTCCATCATCAGCAAACCTTATTTCTGTTGTTACTGATGAGACTGGTACTGGTTCTCTAGTATTCGCAACTAGCCCAACTCTAACTACTCCTACTATCGGTGTTGCAACTGCTACTAGTGTTAACAAAGTTGCTATTACTGCTCCAGCTACGTCAGCTACTTTGACTATTGCTGATGGAACTACAATATCTACTGCTGGTAATTTTAGCACTAGTGGTGCGTTTGCTCTAACATTAACTACTACTGCAGGAACTAACGTAACCTTACCTATAAGTGGTACTCTGGTAAATACCGCAGTAACTACCCTAAGTAGTCTAGTATCTATTGGTACTATTACTACTGGTGTTTGGTCAGCTACTGCGATTGGACCAACAAAGGGTGGTACTGGTTTAACTACTTACGCTACTGGGGATATGATTTATGCTTCCGCAGCAAACACCCTAAGTAAATTAACAGTAGGTACAGATGGACAAGTTTTAACGCTGGCAAGTGGAGTGCCTACATGGTCAACTTCTACAGCAGCATCAACTGGCAAGGCTATTGCCATGGCAATAGTTTTCGGCGCATAATTTAAAGAGGAAATAAAATGGCAAATCCAAATATCGTATCAGTAGCTACTATCAATGGTGCTACTACATATCAAGCATTGACAAACACAAACGATAATGCTTTAATTACTAATGCTGCATCTAGCAGTACTATTATTAAAGTTAACAATATTTTTGTATCAAACGTAAATGGTGTTTCAGCTGCGACTGTATCACTATCATTCCGCTCTGCTGCAAATACTGTTACTAGTGGTACACTTTCAACTGCGGCTAGTGGTACTGCATATCGTATGGTATATCAAGTTTCTGTTCCAGCTAACTCAACTCTAATGTTGTTGGATAAAGCTGGTTCAATCTACTTGACAGAAAATACTTCATTATCAATTCAGGCTGGTACAGCAAGTTATCTAGAGGTTGTTGCTTCATACGAAACAATTTCTTAATTTTAGTTTTTGAATAAGACGGGACACCATGTCTAAGAGATACCCAGGAAATTTTATTACTGGAAACCCAGTAGCACTATCACAAACATCAAATAATGGTGTATGGGATTTAAAAGATAATTATGCTGCAACGAATGCGGGCACATGGCAGGAAAATGATGGTATCTATGAGATTCCAAATTCTCTAAGATTTAGATCTGCAACAACTCCATATCTTCAAAGAACTCCAACAGTTGCTGGTAATCAGAGAACATTTACAATATCCTATTGGCTTAAAAAGGGTAGTGCTGACACAGATAGACAAGTTGTTAGTTTTGGTAATACACTATCATTCTTAATTTACCATGGCGGCAGTAATACTCAAGAATTTGCAATGGGTTCTCAATCCCTTGGTGTTTCAAATCCATGGTACTTGTCATCTGTAGCAAAATTCCGAGACGTTGGCGGTTGGTATCACTTTGTAGTAGCAATAGACACAACACAAACTACTCCATCAAACAGAGCACTTGCATGGGTTAATGGGGTTCAAATAACTGCATGGAGAGACAACGCACCTCCATCGCAAAACTATGATACTGGTGCTAGTTCAGCAACTAGCCACTCAATTGGTCGTAGAGAAGATAATGGTTACGGTTTGTTGGATGGTTACCTAGCTGAATTTAATTGGGTAGATGGTCAAGCACTAGATCCGTCATACTTTGGTTATACAGATTCTACTACTGGTATCTGGCAACCAAAACGATATACTGGTGGTTATGGTACAAATGGTTGCTACTTACCATTTAATCAGTACACTTCTCAAAGAATGCTTGGTAAGAATTATAACTCAAGCAATCTAATTACGTACTCAGAACAATTTGATAATGCTGCATGGTTAAAACCAGCATCAGCAGTAGCCACAGTCGTTACTGCAAATGCTACAACCGCTCCTGATGGAAGTACTACTGCAGATTTATTAACTTTTGCTGGTGCCACAACTCACCCATGTTATCAAGAATATACTGTACCAACTTTTGTAGTAGGTGATACGTATACTGCAAGTGCTTACTTAAAGACTTCAGTTGCAGGTACATATAATTTGCAGCTAGTTTATTTCTATACTAGTGGTGGTAATCAAGATGGTTATACTCAGGTAGTATTTGATTCAAATGGTAATTTAACTTCTGCTACGCCACTTTACGGTTCTTATGCAGCATCTAAAGTACAATACGTTGGTAATGGATGGTATCGTGTTTCTGTAACTAATCAATGGTTAAATCAGGGTGGGGCATTCTCTGGAACAGTTATTCGTATGTCGATCGGACAAGGTTCTGGTGCATCTTCAATCTACGCATGGGGTGCACAATTAAACCTTGGTAATACTGCTGATACATATAAACAAACAGTTGCATCTGTTATTAATAATAGCTGGAATCCAAATGGTGGTCTAGTTGTAAGCACCAGTTTAGTTGCGAATACAGGTAATATCAATCACAGTAGATATCTAAGATATACTGATGCTACTTTACCAACTACCAGTGGTACAATTTATAGCGTATTTAGTGGTTATGGTACAGGCGGTGAAGGTAAGAACAGCGTTGAAATACGATATACACCTCCAACTGCAATTGCATATAATACTCTTGAAATTAAGTGGGGTGATAGTAATAATAACAATAGTGCAGGTGCTCCGCTATTTGTAAATGGCACACAAGTTGCAACTGTTAATGGTGGTCAGGGTGGTGGTAAAACGCAGATATATCAGGCTACAAGCGGTACACTTACATCATGTGGTGTGGGTGGTGGTATTAGTGGTCAGTATGGTGCACACATAGATTATATTAAAATCAATGGTGTGTTTTTGGCAGATGCTAACCTTAATGATATATCATTGGATTCACCTACTAATGTATTTACATCAGCAACTGATATCGGTGGGGTATTTTCTGGTAACTATTGTACGCTAAATTCATTATGGAAACGTAATGTATCATCTTATGCTACAATTACTCATGGGGGATCTCAAGCATCTGGTACTGGTGAGTATTCAGGATCAATGGTTGTTACTAGTGGAAAGTGGTATTGGGAAGCATATCAGTATGGAGCAGCTGGTGCTCAAGGCGATTATATTGGTTTTTCTAATTATTTCACACCAGATGTTGGTAGCAATCTTAGATTATATGGATCTAATGGACAGTGGTATAATGGTTCATGGCAAACAGCTACATGGCCAACCTATACTGATGGAGATCTTATTGGTGTTGCTGTAGATGTTGATGCTGGTACTTCAACTTTCTATAAGAATGGTGTATCTGCTGGTTCAATTACATTTGCTGCAGGTAATCCAGTAATGCCATTCGGAAATATTGCAACTGGTTCTACTTATACAAATTATAATTTTGGACAACGTCAATTCCAATATACTCCACCAACTGGATATAAATCTTTAAATACTACAAACCTACAAGCACTTGGTTCAGCTTATGTTGCTACTGCTGGTATAAATCCAAGCAAATGGTTTGATACTATTGTTTATACTGGTAATAGTGCTAATACGGGAAATAAAATTAGCACATTAAATTTTGCACCAGATTTTCTTTGGATTAAGAACAGAGGTGCCGCAATAACTCATAGCATATATGATACACGTCGTGGTGCTGGTAGACGTTTAAGTATAGCAGACAATACTGTAGAAAATAATTATGAATCGCAGATGACTTCATTTAATAGTGATGGTTTTACTGTTGCAACTACTAATAATGAAGTTAACGAAGCTGGTAAATCTTATGTTGCATGGAATTGGAAAGAATCAGTTGTATCTGGTTTAAATATTATTACATATACAGGTACTGGCTCAACAACTTCTATCTCACATAATCTTGGTGTAGTTCCAAGCATGGTTATTGTTAAGGTTAGAACTGGTGGTGCAAATGACTGGTATTTTAAGCATAAGAGTCTTGCAAGTGGATATAATCTTGTAATGGATTCAGTTTCCTCACCAGTTCAACCAACATCTAATGGATATATTGGAGATTTGTCTTCTTCTAGTACTATTAGTCTTGTATCTGGATCAAGTACTTCACAAAACGTAAATGCTTCTGGGTGGACTTATGTTGCATATGTATTCGCTGAAGTTCCAGGATTTAGTAAGTTTGGTTTTTATACTGCGAATAATGCTGCTGATGGACCATTTGTTTACCTAGGATTTAAACCAAAATATATTATGGTTAGATCAATAGCTAGTAGTGTGAATAGAGATTGGTTAGTTTGGGATTCTACTAGAACTCCATATAATAACTACAACACATCAGACCCACATGCTGGAGCGCAAGCGTTTATTACTGGCACATCATATACTGGAACACCAGGTTATAGTGATGCGATTGATTATCTAAGCAATGGATTTAAGTTTAGAAATGCTGCTTCTCCAAATTATAATGCATCTAGTGAAACATATATTTACGCTGCTTTTGCCGAGTCACCATTTGCCCTAAATAATAGAGCAATATAAAGAGAAAAGAAATGACAACTTACTACTTAAATGGAACAGCACTTCATGAAGATGCTGACTTTACAATTAATGGAATGTCTTATCCATACTCATGGTTAGAAGGTACTTCGCCATCAGTTCGTGCATCACTGGGTATTGAGAAAACTGGCGATATCAATTTTGATACTGCATATTACTGGGCTGTAGGAAATCCAAAAGATCTTGAAGATACACAAGATACAAAGGGTTTAAAAACTACTTGTACTGCTACTATTAAATCGCTTACAAATACTCTATTGAAGTCAACAGATTACTACATCCTACGTCATGAAGTTGAACAAGCAGAAATTCCAGAAACAGTTGTAACATATCGTGCAGCTGTTATTGAGGAATCAGAAAGAGTAGTAACAGCTATCGCTGATGTAACTACAGTTGAAGGATTGGTTACCGTAATGGGATCAATCGTTTGGCCAGAAGCTAAATAATATAGAATATACTTTAGGGCAAACACATGACTCGTCGTAATACTGGTGGATTTATATCTGCCACTGAACAAGCTACTGACGCTAATACAGCGAATGGTATCTTTACGCTATCCGATGCTGCCGCTGCAACAAAGGCTGGCGTATTTCCAACTGGTCGTTGGACACCTCAAGCATCTGCTAGATTTAGAAGTAGTGCATCTGCTTATCTAAGTAGAACACCATCTGTAGCTGGGAATCGCCAAAAGTTTACTGTAAGCATGTGGCTTAAACTTGGTGCAACTGGCACAAGTTCTCGTGGTGGATTATTTGGTTCTGGAAACTGCGCAACTGGCGGTGGTTCGGGTATGGGTGTTCATATTCGTGGTACTAGTGAAGGTAGTAATATTCAATTGTTCCTTGGTGGTGGAACAACAATGTTATTAGCTTCTACTCAATATTTCCGAGATCCAAGCGCATGGTACCATTTTGTTATTGCATGGGACACAACCCAAGCAATTGCATCTAATCGTGTGCGTGTTTACGTTAATAATTTAGAAATATCCTCATGGCCTTCTAATACACAAATTTCTCAAAATTATTCTTTGGATTGGAATAATTCAGGCTCCGCAATGTATATCGGTGCATACAATGATGGTACGCCAATTTCCACATTTTTTGATGGATACATGACTGAAATCAATCATATTGATGGTCAACAATTAACTCCAGCATCTTTTGGTACTACTGATCCAGAGACTGGTACATGGATTCCTAAAATTTATTCTGGTACTTACGGTACTAATGGTTTTTATCTACCATTTAATCAAGCTAGTTCTCTTGGATCAGATCGTTCTGGTAACGGTAATAATTTAACTCCAAATAATTTCACTACATCTGGTGGTGGTTCTGTAGCTAATGTTGTTACATTCCCAGTCGTAGGAACTACATCTTGGACTGCTCCAGCAAACGTAACTTCTGTTAACTACCTAGTAGTTGCTGGTGGTGGTGGTGGTTATATCGGTGGTGGTGGTGCTGGTGGTATGCTTACTGGTTCGCTATCTGTGACACCTGGAACTGCATATACAGTAACTGTTGGTAATGGTGGTGCTACAAATACCAATGGTACCAATTCAGTATTCAGTTCGATCACAGCAACTGGTGGTGGTGGTGGAGCAGTTGGAGGTGCAGCTAATACTGGTGGTTCTGGTGGCGGTGGTTCGTATAGCAATGGTGCTGGTGCTGCTGGTACAGGTGGTCAAGGTAATGCTGGTGGTACTGGCAGTTCAGTCAGTGGTGGCGGTGGTGGTGGTGCTGGCGCAACTGGCGGCAATGGCTCTGGAACAACTGGTGGTGCTGGTGGCGTTGGATTAGCTTCATCTATATCAGGCGTTTCAACTTATTACGCTGGTGGTGGTGGTGGTTCTTGCGGTAGTGGAACTGTGTCGGGTGGTAATGGTGGCGGTGGTTCTGGATCACAAAATAACGCAGCCATTGGCGCTGGAACAGCTAATACTGGTGGCGGTGGTGGTGGTAATCAAGCAGTAACTTCACCAAGTGGTGGTACTGGTGTTGTTATTCTTTCGTACACTTATGCTAATACCATATCAACTTATGATTCAATGGTTGATGTTCCAGGTATTCCAGCAGTAACATCTCAACAAGATGTTGGTGGTGTTCAACGTGGTAACTATGCCACACTAAATTCAGTCATTCCAGTTTATTCATCTGCAACTACTTTTTCTAATGGAAATCTAGGATTTACTGTTACTTCTAATGGTGGTGTTACAGATTCTGCGTTTTCATCTATTGCAGTTTCATCTGGAAAATGGTATGCAGAATGCACAGTGACGGCAACTCCATCAGCTGGTACTGCTTGGATTGGTGTATGCTCTAATGTCCCAGCTACAGCTAGAGGATTAAATGGTGCTGGTGTTCGTTCTAATGGCTATTCATATAAACAATCAACTGGTAATAAATGTGGTGCTGATAATACTGGCACTGCTTATGGCGCAACATATACAACTGGTGATATAATCGGTATAGCATTAGATTTAGATAACAGAACTATTACATTCTATAAGAATGGAATTTCTCAAGGAGTTGCTTATACAAGCATAACTTCTACTGATGGGAACTTTGTATTTGGTGTTGATTCAGATCCAACTGCAACATTCAATTGGAATTTTGGTCAGCGTCCATTCTCCTTTACTCCACCAATAGGTTTTAAATCAATCTGTACAACAAACTTACCAAACCCGATTATCAAACGATCAAACGATCACTTTGATATTAAAACATACACTGGCAATGGTAATCAGTTAATGGTTGGTAATACACCTAAACAGTTGGCTTCTGCTGCAATTGGTAAGTCGTTAAGATTCAAGTCAGCAGCTAAAACTTATTTGAATAGATTTATTCCTGGTGGTGCAAAGTTCAATGGTAGTAACCAATACTTGTCATTGTCTACTCAAACTGCATTTGACTTCGGTACTGGTGACGCTACAGTTGAGTTCTTCTTTAACTCTCCAGGTACTTCTAATAATTATCCTGGTATTGTTAGTGGTGCAAACTATAACCTTGCTGGTTCTGCTAGTATTCGATTTGATGTTACTGGACAAAAAGGTAAAGTATACATGTATCTTAATGGTAGTGGTGCAGACCCTATTATTACAAGTACAACAACAATTGCGTACAACACATGGCACCATGTTGCCATCACTCGTACAGGAACATCTTTAAAATTGTATCTAGATGGAGTATTGGATACCACAGTAACAATTAGTGCTGGACAAGGTTTCAATCTAGGTTATGGTGGTTTGTATATTGGTCGTGGCTTTGACGTTGATACCTCAAATGCATACTACAATGGATATATCTCCAATGTCAGATTAGTTAAAGGTGTTGTAGTTTATACTGGTAATTTTACTGTACCAACTACTGCTCTAACAGCCACACAAAGTTCTGGTACTAACATTAGTGCAATTACTGGCGTACAAACTAGCTTATTATTAATGGCACAAAATAGTTTAGCAAATAATTTGCAAAATAACTACGCTCAAGATACTAGCACTAATGGATTTACTGTAACCAACAATAACACAGTACTGGTATCATCATCACCAAAACTTCCTGTACTGGGTTCAGCACTTGGAAGCACAACAACTTGGACTTGGAGTGGTTGGGTAAAACGTACTACTGTTGGAACTTCACAAAGAATTCTTAGTTACGCAGATGCAGCTGGATGGGATAGTGCTCTACTCTTTGATAGTTCTAATAAATTGCGTTTCTATGAAACTCAAAATAGTTCTTTTATTTGGGATGTTAAAACTAATGCTGCATACTCAGAAACAACTCAATGGTATCACATAGCTTGTGTACTTGATACAACTAATGCTGTTGCATCTCAACGAGTTAAACTATATGTTAATGGTGTTCAAATAACATCTCTAGCAACTGCTACATATCCAGCTCAAAATACAACTGGTAATTATAATAATGCAACTTATAACAACTTGGTTATTGGTGGCTATTACCCAGATCGTTCATCAGATGCACTTGATGGATACTTAGCTGAAGTCAACTTTATTGATGGTCAAGCCCTAACTCCATCATCTTTTGGAACTTTTGACGCTAACAATAACTGGGCTCCTAAAACATATACTGGTACATATGGTGTAGGTGGTTTCCGATTAGACTTTAGTGATGCTGATGCGGGTATGACAAACCCGTCATGGGCTGTACCAAACGCAGGCATGGGTAAAGATGTTAGCGGAAATGGAAACTATTTCCAAGCTGTTGGTTTCGGTCATTGGGGTGCCACAGTTCAATCGTTTACAAGTGTTGGTACAACATCATGGACTGCTCCAGCTGGAGTTACTAGCGTTAATTACCTAGTAGTTGCTGGTGGTGGTTCTGGCGGTGGACAAGGTCCATCTGGCGGTGGCGGTGCTGGCGGTGTTGTTACTGGAACACTTGCAGTAACTCCAGGAAATTCTTATACTGTTACTGTAGGTGCTGGCGGTATTAGTACTGGTGGTTCAGTTGATGGCAATGGTCGTCCAGGTAATAACTCTGTTTTCTCAACTGTTACTGCAATTGGCGGTGGCGGTGGTATTGCATATAGTACAGATAGCGGCACATGGGCATCATCTGGTGTTGGAAATGGTGGTTCTGGCGGTGGCGGTGGTACTGGCGGTCTTGGTACTCCTGGACAAGGAAATAATGGCGGTGCTGGTAGAAATGGATCTGGTGGGTTAAACTCTGGAGATGGTTACAATAGTGGTGCTGGCGGTGGTGCGGGTATGGCTGCTGTTGCAGTTGCTCCAAACTCTGGTGCTCCTGGTGGTGCTGGTAGATTAGTTTCTATTACTGGTTCAGATGTTTACTACGGTGGTGGTGGTGGCGGTGGTATGGATTCCGCACGTGTTGGTGGTGGTACTTCTGGTGGTATCGGTGGTGGCGGTGGAGCAAACCAAGGTAGTAATGGATCTGCTGGTACAGCAAATACTGGTGGCGGTGGCGGTGGCGGATGTAATAGAAGTGGTGCTGGTGGTGCTGGTTACTCTGGCGGTGATGGTGGATCTGGTATCGTTGTTCTTGCATACAGTGCAACTGGTGCTAGAAGAACTAAAAGCTATGATCCAGTGTATGATGCTCCAGTTGATACTACAGATTCTAGTGGTAACATTATTGGTAACTACGCAACTTGGCGCAGTGTTTCAAACGTATCAGAAGGTAATTTAACATTATTCGGTACTGGTGCTAGCGCAGCTGCGAATTTAGCATCAACCACTGGTAAATGGTATGCAGAATTTACTTGCATATATGGTACTGTGGGAGATACCAATACATTCTATATCAATGGTGGTAATGTTGCACTATATGGAACTTCTGGTAATGCTTATTACAATGGTGGTTGGAACTCATATGGATCTAGTTACACTACTGGAGATATAATTGGATGTGCCGTAGATATGGATGCGGGATCTGTTACATTCTATAAAAACAATGTGGCGCAACCAACATTAACAATAGCTGGTACTGCAAATGGTGCTTTGACCTTTGCGTCGGGGAATTCTGGAGCGAATTCAAACTCTGGTTATTATGCTAACTTTGGTCAACAAGGATTTACTTATACTCCACCTACTGGATTTAAAGCACTGAATACAAAGAATCTAAAAGATGTTGGTTCGTATAACCTACCAGATTCATTCGGTAACTTTGTAAATACTCCAGACTTGGTTTGGACTAAATCACGTAGTGCTGTTGATAACCATTATGCACATGATACTGTTAGAGGTGCAGGTAATCGTCAGTGCCCTAACCTAGCAATAGGTGACGCAGTTGAAACTAAAGTAATTGGATTCCTTCCAAATGGGTTTCTTCATGGTCCAGATGTTGGTGGAAATACCTCTGGCGCAACTTATGTTGCTTGGATGTGGAATCGTGGTAAAGTACCAGGATTTGATATTGTAACTTATACTGGTAATGGTCTAGCTCAAACCATCCCACATAACCTAGGACAAACTCCAGCATTCATGGCTGTTAAGAATATTACTAACAGTACAAATAGTAACTGGATGGTTTATCATAAGAACTTAGGTGCTACATACGCTGGAAACTTTAATGGTGCAACTGCCTTTGGTACAAGTACTGGTTACTGGAATGATACTGCACCTGGTCCAACAAACTTTACAGTTGGTAATAATGCCAACGTAAGTACTACAAGTATATCTTATGTTGCTTATCTGTGGGCAGAAGTTCCAGGATTTAGTAAGATGGGTGAGTGGACAGGTAATGTTTCTGCTGATGGTCCATTCGTTTACTGTGGATTTAGACCAAAATATATCTTGCTTAAACAAGCACTAGGCTCAGGAAACTGGGATATTTTAGATACTGCAAGAAATCCAATAAATCCAACAACTCAAAGATTATTAGGTGAGTCAACCGCAGCTGAGTTTGCAAATCTATCTTCAATGATTGACTTTACTGCAAATGGATTTAAAGTAAGAAATACTGATACTAGCTATAATTCTTCTGGTGTTAGATATCTTTTCGTTGCTTATGCTGAGGCTCCTTTCAAGTACGCCAACGCACGATAAATAATAGAATTCTTTAAGAGGAAATAACAATGTTCGCTTTAGTAAAAAATGATAACAGCATTAAACTGTTTGCCCCATACACAATCTGGGAAGATAAGAATGGGACTCAACATAGTCCAGATTCTTTACTTACCCTAACTGCATCTCAGAAACAAGATCTAGGTATCTATGATGTAGCTTATGGTAGTCGTTTAGATGATCGTTTCTATACGATCACTGAAAATGCTCCAACCTTTGATCAAGCACTAAAAGTTGTTAAGGTAACTTACACTTCAGTAGCAAAAGATCTAGAAAATTCTGAGCTAAAGAAAGAGTGGATTGCCAATGTCAAACAAATGGCAAACAATACTCTCGCTCAAACTGATTGGATGTTAGTTCGTAAGATTGAACGTAGTGTAAATGTACCAGCTAAAACAGTAACATATCGTGCTGCTGTTATTGCTGAGGCTACTCGTTTAACTGCAGGCATTACTGCTGCCACAGAAATTACTGAACTTATCTCATTAGTTACTTCGATGTCTTGGCCATCTGCAGAGTAAAGGTTCTTCTCGTATAGCCTAATACCCCACCGAGAGTGGGGTATTTATTTTGCAGTGATGAAAACGATAAATAAAGAGTAGAATGGGAGAATTCTGTGGCATCGATAGCAAATTTATACATAGACCAAGGTTCGACTTACAGTAATGTTATAACTGTAGCGTCAAGCACAGGCGCAGCTTTAAATTTAACTGGATATACCGTTGCTTCTCAGATAAGAAAGTCTTATGGTTCTTCCACTTATTATACATTTACTGCAAGTGTTTATGACGCTGCAACAGGTAAGGTTAGATTACAACTAACATCGACACAAACTTCTGCGATTCCAGCTGGTAGATATCTTTATGATATAGAAATCACAAATACATCTACAACTGCAAAAACAAGAATCTTGGAAGGTATTGTTATAGTAACCCCAGAAATAACGCAGATTTAACCATGGCAGATATAATTGCAGTTGTAGATGATCCAACCCAATCAATAATCACTGCCACCACAAGTACTGGTGGTACGACTATTATAACAAATAGTAATTTGACAAATGTAGATAGTATAAGTGTAAGTTCTCTTTCAGCGATTGGTAATGTAGATACAACAACGCTTAATAATGGGGCGATATTAATATACAAAACAACCACAAATAAGTGGACATCCACCACCACCCTCGATGGTCAAAACATGGAAGGTGGAGAATTTTAATCGGAGAATAAAAAATGGCATCAATAATTAGAATAAAGCGTTCTTCCACAGCAGGTAATCCTAGTACTCTTGCAGCTGGTGAATTAGCCTACTCAGCATATGCAGGAGCAGGTGGTAATCGTTTATACGTTGGTATAGGCGCAGAGACTTCAGGTAATGCTGCAAATCACTATGTGATCGGTGGTACTTACTATACTGGTTTAATAGACGCATCAACTGCGGGTACATTAAATACTGCAGCATCGTCAATCCCAGTTCTTTCCGCAACTGGTACAATTGACAAGTGGTTAGTTGGTAATTTACAGTTAACTAGTAATACACTAAGCACTACTGATACAAATGGTAACTTAGTACTTAATCCAAATGGCACTGGCATGGTGCAAATTGCTGGTACTTGGACACTACCAAGATCAGCTGGCACTAATGGATATATCC